>Ga0163150_10001752_pt1 | contig 35510 bp, 27 predicted proteins | sample OliLakLV19P2IB_FD_148628 | JGI IMG/M metagenome (GOLD analysis project Ga0163150, IMG submission 148628) | Freshwater microbial mat bacterial communities from Lake Vanda, McMurdo Dry Valleys, Antarctica - Oligotrophic Lake LV.19.P2.IB | ecosystem: Environmental > Aquatic > Freshwater > Lake >... | reverse complement strand
GTCAGACCTTGCGTGCCGGACTTACTCCGTACAGCTTTCCTGGCCCCCGAACTCAACGGAAAAACCGAATCCATACAGACCAAAGCGTCCGATTTTTTCCGGCTGTGCGTGCGAAGCGAGTGCTGGCGTCAGCGGCGGCGCGGCGTGCCAGCAACGGCTGCTTGACATGTATCTCTAGTCTGTCTATAAATAACGCCATGAGCGAAATCCACGGCGATATGTTGCGCGGTCACTTGGATACGATGGTCCTGGCGACCTTGGAGCGCGGCGAAGCGCATGGCTTGGAAATCCTGAAGCGGCTGACGTTGAGTGGCTGCGGGTTGCTGAAGCTCAAGGAAGGCTCGCTCTATCCGGCACTCTATCGCCTGGAAGCGGCCGGCAAGATTTCCGCCGTGTGGGAAACTGAACCGCACGGGCGGCGTGGCGCCCGCCGGCGGATCTACCAGCTCACTTCCAAAGGCAAACGCGAACTAACTAAAGGTCGCCAAGAGTGGGCCAGCTTTACTTCCATCATTGGCGCGATTGTGGGAGCCCCGGCATGAACCAAGAAATCTCGACACCCTTGAAGATTATCGTCGAACGTGTCGTGCGACCTGTGGTTGCGCTCAACAACCAGAAGCGCCAGCTGCGCGAGGAGCTGCTCGCCCACGTGACGGCGGTGTTCGAGGATGAGCATGAACGCACGGGCAATGTACAGTCCGCACTTGAGGCAACTCGAAATAGGTTGGGCGATCCGACGTTGCTTTCCGCGGAACTGCAACGAGAAATCCCGGGACGACATCGGGCCGCCGTCGCTTTGGAAATCCTGGAGCGCGATTCCAACAAGTCTCTGCTCCGCATGGCCGCGATTCATTTCGGACTGGCAATTGCTTTCCTGCTGGTTACCTTTCTGCTATTCGGTCTGCCGGTTGCTTTCTTTCGGGGCCGGCTGCACGAAATCGGCGCGATCCTGCGAGTCGTTGGGGTCATGAGCATCACCATGGGAAGCATCACATTCGCCGTTTGCTTTGGAGCAGACCGGATGGGCAGGGCGGTTGCCGCGAAAAAATGGCGGCAAGCGTTTTGGTTTGTTGGGCTCGCGACTCTGTTCCTGCCGTTCTGGTCCTTCGCAACCTACTGGGCACTGACTAGTGACCTGGCAGCGAGCCTCGATCATTTAAAGTTCGCGTGCTTATTCGCGCCGTTCGTTCCGGTCGGCTTGATCCTGGTAAGTCGGCAGTTGGCCGACGAAGTTCGCCATCGGGAAGAATGGGCGAGCCTCGACCTCGACTGCTGATGAGACCCGCGGGCTTCGGCCTGCCTCTTGGCACACTCAGTCGGGGGGCGGGAATTTGCCATGACCAACGGCTTGCGGTACCCTAATGGCAACTCCCGCCTGCCTTCTCTCCCCACCGAGAAACCGATGCCTGCCCACCCGCACTCGAATGGCCCGGCATATCGATCCATCAACCGACGGACGCTACTGTCAGCCGGCGGGCTGGGATTATTGGGTTTGAATCTGGCGCATTTATTGCGCGCCGAGGCGCTGCCGCGCAAAACCGGAGCAGGCGCTCCTGCGCAGCCGATCAAGTCGTGCATCCTGATGTTCTACTATGGGGGGCCGAGCCATCACGACACTTGGGACATGAAGCCCGCGGCGCCCTTGGAAGTGCGCGGCGACTTCAAAGGCATTCAAACCAGCGTGCCGGGCCTGCAAGTCTCCGAGCATCTGCCGCGCTGCGCCAAGATCATGGATCGCGTCGCGGTGATCCGCAGCGCCCATCACACGATGAGCAACCACAACGCGGCCGCCGTCGAGGCGCTGTGCGGCCACACGCCCATCAAAGGCGACTTGGAACTACTTGCTAACGATCCGACTGTGGACTTTCCTTGTTACGGTTCGGCAGTCAGTTATTTCTCGAAAGGCAAGCAACCAAAAAACGTGGCAACAGTGCCGCCTTTCGTGGCCCTGCCGCACGTGATGTACAACGTCGTCAAGCTGCCAGGTCAAACGGCCGGCTTCTTGGGCCCGGCCTACGAACCGCTTCAGGTAACGAAAGATCCCAACGCGGCGAATTTTCGCGTCGGCGAAATCGAACTTCCCTCGGGCCTCTCGTTGGCCGAGTTGGAAAACCGGCAGGCGCTGCTCTCGGGCATCAACGCGCAAATGCCCGACGCCTCGCGATCGCAGGAAACCATGGACGCGTTCTACCAGCGCGCGTTCAACCTGTTGCGTTCCGACGCGGTGCGGCGGGGCTTCGATATCAACGCCGAAGACGCGGCCACCCGTGAGCGCTATGGCCGCAACATTCATGGCCAAAGCGTGCTGCTCGCGCGGCGGCTTGTCGAGTCGGGCGTGCGGTTTGTCAGCGTGTACGACAAGGTAACCAACGGCTTGGACAACTGGGACACGCACGTCAACAACTTCGGCCGCTTGAAAGACCAGCTCCTGCCGCCTTGCGATCAGGCCTTCTCGGCCCTGGTGGAGGATCTCGAGCAGCGTGGCCTGTTGGATTCAACGCTGGTCGTCATGTTAGGCGAGTTTGGACGCACGCCAAAAATCAACAAAGACGGTGGACGCGATCACTGGCCCAAGTGCTATAGCGTCGTCATGGCCGGCGGCGGCGTCCACGGCGGCGCCGTCTGGGGATCGAGCGATAAGCTGGGGGCCTATCCCGACTTGAACCCGGTCACGCCGGGCGACCTGGCGGCCACTATCTTCTGGCGGTTTGGCCTCGACTTTACGACCGAGCTGCACGATGCCAGCGGGCGGCCCTTCCGCCTGGCGGGCGGAGAGCCCATTTACGGGCTGTTTGGCTGATGTTTACGGCGTTTGGATCGGCTTTGGCCAGCTGCCTGCTATCTGCCGCTAATCACGACGAAAACAGCTTGCGGCATGTCGCGATTCCAGCAATAATGCTTCAGAATATCCGCTTTTTAGCGGCTGGGCTGTCTTGCTAATGGTCCGGCTTGCTGGTGGTCCAGAGGCCTTCCCCCCGGGGCCTGCGTGCTAGAAATTCCAGAATTCGCTGGCGCTTGAGTTAGCGCATCTTTGTCGACGCATGAAACTCACGGGGCTTTCTGGGAGTAAAGTTCCCAGTCGTCGCGTGCAATAAGCTCAAGGCTTAACCGAATACACCGCTATACATTCTCACCTTTGCTGAAGGAGCCTCGTATGTTGCGTCCCACTTTACTTTCTGGCTTGGCGCTGGCGATCGCACTGTCGCTGACTTCTTCGGCTTCCGCCCAGTTCGGCGGTCGCGGCATGCAATTGCCTCCGTCGGTGCAAAACATTTTCATGATGCGACAAGAGGCCATTCAAAAGGAAATGGGTCTGAACGAAGAACAAAAGAAGGCCATCGCCGATCTGGCTGGCCAAATGCAGAACGAAGCCATGGAAGTCATGTCTGGCTTGCAGGACCTTTCGCCCGAAGAACGCGAAAAGGAAATCCCCAGTCTGATCAAGATGATTGCCGAGAAGGGCAAGGAAGTGCAGGCCAAGGTCGACAAGGTGCTGGACCCTAAACAGATCGCGCGGCTGAAGCAGCTTTCGATCCAGCAGCGCGGAGCCGGCGCTTTCGAAGACGAGGAAGTCATTGCAGCGCTCAAGTTGACGGATGATCAAAAGAAGTCTCTGCTCGGCATTCGCGACGAAACCGCCGCCAAGCAGCAGGAGCTCGTAGCTGAAATCACCAACGGCGGCGACCGCGCCACGATTGGTCCGAAAATCATGGCCCTGCGACTCGAGTCGGGCAAAAAGGCCCTGGCAGTCCTGACGGATACCCAAAAAGAGGCCTTCGAGAAGCTCAAGGGAGCAAAATTCGACTTCCCACAAGGCGGCCCCGGTCGGCGGGGGTTATAGTTATAAATCGAGATATCAAATTTAGAACGACGATTCTAATTTCTGAAACCCAGCTTTGGCACCCGGGGTATTAACCTCGGTAGTGCCGAAACCTGCGGAACAAGAAGCGGCATCTATCGGACACGAAACACTGCAAATGGTCACTAACCGAGGTGTTAAGATGGGACGATTTTGTAAGATTGCGCTAGCTACGGCGATAGCTTGCGCCGGGTCGATTTCGCTCGCCGCGGATACGGCTGGGACGCCGATTGGCAAAAAGGTCGCGAACTTTTCGCTGCCCGATTTTCACGGCAAGACCCGCAGTTTGGATGACTATAAGGACAAACTAGTCGTCCTGGCGTTTGTCGGCACGGAGTGCCCGCTAGCCAAGTCCTATGCTCCTCGTTTGCGCGATCTGGCCGCCGAGTTCGAAAAGCAGGGGGTCGTGTTCTTGGGTGTTGATGCCAACATGCAAGACTCGCTCACCGAGATCGGCACGTATGCTCGCATTCACGGGCTGACGTTCCCGATGCTCAAAGACAACAACAATGAGTTGGCCGACCAGGTGGGCGCCGTCCGCACCCCCGAGGTTTTCCTGCTCGATAAAGACCGCGTCATTCGCTATTGGGGCCGCATCGACGATCAGTACGGTTTCAAGACCGGTGCCGGCTATGTGAAGCCCAAGCTGAATCAGCGCAATCTGGCCGACGCGATCACCGCCGTGCTCGCCGGCAAAGAGGTCAGCATTCCAGTGGCGAAAGCCGACGGTTGCTTTATCGGCCGCGTGGCCAAGACCAAGCCGCACGGCGAAGTAACCTACTCGAATCAAATCGCCCGCATCATGCAGAACCGCTGCGTCGAGTGCCATCGACCGGGCGAAGTGGCTCCGTTCACGCTGGCCTCGTACGACGAAGTCGTCGGCTGGGCCGAGACGATCCGCGAAGTCGTGCAGGAAGGTCGCATGCCGCCCTGGTATGCCGATCCGAAGCACGGCCATTTTGCCAACGACGCTCGCCTGTCGGCCGAAGAGAAGCAACAGGTTAGCACTTGGGTCGAAAACGGCTGCCCGAAGGGTGATGCCAAGGACCTGCCCGAGCCCCGCAAGTTTGTCGAAGGCTGGCGCGCCGGCGAGCCCGACCAGGTGGTTTGGATGCGTGACGAACCGTTCACGGTTCCGGCCGAAGGCACGATCGACTATCAGTTCTTCACAGCCGATCCGGGTTGGACGACAGACAAGTGGATTCAAGCCACCGAAGCCCGACCAGGCAACCGCTCGGTCGTGCATCACATCATCGTGTTCGTGCAGCCCAAAGACGGCAACGACAACAGCGGCCGCGGTGGAATCGGCGGTTATGCTCCGGGCATGACTCCCGAGGTGAACCCGCCGGGCACGGCGATTTTTGTGCCGGCCGGTTCGAAGCTGGTCTTCCAGATGCACTACACCACCAACGGCACGCAGCAAGATGACCGCAGCATGGTCGGCATCCACTTTGCCGATCCGACCACGGTCAAGAAGATGGTCCGTGGTGGAATGGTGGGCGACACCGCCTTCAAGATTCCGCCCGGCGACGGCAATTTCGAGATCAAGGCCAAGCACTTGTTCCTGAAAGACACGCTGCTATTGAACCTGACTCCGCACATGCACTTGCGTGGCAAGAGTTTCAAGTTCGAAGCTGAGTATCCCGATGGAACGCGCGAGGTGTTGCTCGACGTGCCCAACTACGACTTCAACTGGCAGCTTCGCTATTACCTGGCCGAGCCCAAGTTGATGCCCAAGGGCACGCGGATGCATTGCACAGCCCACTTCGACAACTCGGCCGACAACGCAGCCAATCCGGATCCCACCAAGACGGTCACCTTCGGCGATCAAACTTGGGAAGAGATGATGTTCGGGTTCTACAACTCGATCGATCCCAAGCAAGATCTCACCGTGGCCGGCCTGAACAGCACCAAGCTGGAAAAGGGCGAAGTCAACGGCACCACGGGCGAAGGCTCGGTGACCGCCGGCGACAAGGCTAAGAAGTAGGGCCAGCAATCGTGGACGAGCAATCGTCTAACTCTGACCTGTAGATTGCAAACTCGAGAGGCCGTCCTTCACCGGACGGCCTCTTTTTATTGTTGGTGCGGACGCGGAAAAGCTGGTGGGGTGGTCAGGTGTCCGGGTGGGCCAGACGACAACGTCGTCTGGCTTGCGAAGCAACAAGAGGCAAGTCTTTCGCTAAAGCTACATTCTTCCGAAGCACCACCTCTTGTCCCTCCGGCACCCAAAAATCAGCCCGCCGTCTGGGCCACCCAAATACTGTGGGCAAGCGGGCCATCTGAGCGTCGGGTCCGGGTGGGCCAGACGACAACGTCGTCTGGCTTGCGAAGCAACAAGAGGCAATTCTTTCACCAAAGCTACATCTTTCCGAGAGATCACCTCTTGTCCCTCCGGGACCCAGACGGCCCGCCGTCTGGGCCACCCAAAAACAGCCGGCGGGACATCTGCGCGTCGGGTCCGGGTGGGCCAGACGACAACGTCGTCTGGCTTGCGAAGCAACAAGAGGAGGTCCTTCCAATTCGGTTAACCACTTAAGCAGGTCGCCTCTTGTCCCTCCGGGACCCAGACGGCAAGCCGTCTGGGTCACCCAAGAATGAGCCCAAGGTCGCGGCCACAATTCTGCAGGGAATTCGATTGACGTATCGGCCGTAATGGGGGGAGAATGCCACCAGGGGCAGGCGAGGGAACACGCCGTGAAATCTTTTCGGCTCCGCATTCTGCGCGCGCTTATCGCAACCATCGGGCTAACCCCCGTTGGTCTTCTTCACGGCGATACAAAGTCAACGAGTACCGAAGGTACGCCCGACGCACTCGTCCAGTCGGCGCTCGCCTCCGAGCTCGATGGTCCCTCGGAAGTGCGCGAGCAGTTGCTGCGCGCGGCGCTCAAGCAAGATTCAACCTTCGCGCCCGCTCGTTGGCAGTTGGGCTTTGTTCGGTGGGAAAACGAGTGGCTCGATCTCGATAGTGCGGCCCGGCTTGCCAAAGGTGATGAGCAAATGGCTGCGTATCGAAAGCGTCGAGACTTGATGGTCGACACGGCTGACGATCACCGGGCAATAGCCGTCTGGTGCCGCAAAAACAAACTCACCGCCGAAGCGCGGATCCATTGGCTCAAAGTGCTTGAGTTTGATCAGAGCGACCCCGACGCGCTGCAGGCGCTTGGTCTTCAATTGTATAACGGCCAACTGCTGACCCGAAAGCAGATCGAACAGGAAAAGATCGATGTGGGCAATCGGCTTCGAGCGTGGAAACAATGGCAGCCGCAGTTTGTCAAATGGCGCACTGCCATCGAGCGAGGAAATTCGAAGGAACGCGAGAACGCAGTCGCCAAACTTCAATCTGTTTCCGACGTGGCTGCGCTACCCGCGATAGAAGCCGTCTTTGGCAACGATGACACTGAATTGAACCTGCTGCTCGTTGAGGTCGCCGGTCGAATTGCCGATCCGGCCAGTACCCAAGTGTTGCTGCGTGGTGCGCTTAATTCTGATGCGGAGCCTGTCCGTCTAGCCGCGATCAAACAGCTGAAAAAACGGCCGTTGTATACGTTCGTTCCGCAGATTGCCGCCCTGATGCCGGGCGGACTCAGCACACGCTTTGAAATCTACGTTGCCGAAGATGGGACCGTAGTACATGAACACGAACTTTTTCAGCAACGATCGCAAGCAAACGAGCACGTTTTTCTACAAAGGGAAGTCCGCCGCAGAGGCGTTGTGCTTGCGCCGGTGACAGTTGATCTATTGGCGAAGGCCGTCAAAGAAGCAACTGCGGTCGAGAAAATGGCCAAGCAGCAGGAACAGATAAACGCCCGGTTGAGTCGGCGAATCCGAGATTTGTTAGCCGAAACGACCGATTTTAAGCACCTGGACAACAAAGCATTGCTCCTTCAAGAATGTGCCGCCTACAACGAAACCTATGCGCCTGTTTTGACGCCCAAGCCGACACGGCGCGCTGCATTTAGAGGCTTCGGATACACCGCCTCCTGCTTCCCCTTCGGCACGCCCATTCTGACCATCACCGGTTCCATGCCGATCGAGAAGGTCAAGGTCGGCGATCGGGTTTTATCACAGAATCCACAAACGGGCGAGCTGGCTTACAAAACGGTGCAGGGGGTCACGCTCCGGCCGGCCTCGCCGCTGGTGGAAATCGGCGTTGGCTCCGAATCCATTCGCACGACGCGCGGGCACCCGTTTTGGGTCAATGGCCAGGGCTGGGTGCTGGCCAAACAATTGCAAGTCGGACAGTATCTGCACGGCATCGGTGGCGCGGTGCCCATCGACCGGTTGAGCGAAGCGCCCGCGGCCGAGGCCTATAACCTGGTCGTCAGCGATTTCGACACGTACTTTGTCGGCCAACAGCGATTGCTGGTCCACGACAATCTGCCGCTCGAAGAAACCGTCGCGATCGTGCCGGGCATGCGGTCGCGAACCGAAGTGGATGCCAACGTCGCGCCGACGGTTAATGCACCCGATATCAGCAGGGAACAGAATCAGACAACCCCCAAATAAAGAGTCCCAAAGAAAGAGACGGTCAACATGAAACGCGTTCTTCCGCAAATTCTGTTGGGGCTTGTCGCCCTGGGGCTGATGTTCGGCGCAACGCTGCGGGCAGACACCAACGTACCGACCGAAACGACGCCCGCGGGTTTGGTGCAAGCGGCGCTTCGCAGCGAGCTCGACGGACCTTCGGAAAATCGCAAGTCGCTGTTGGACCAGGCGCTCAAGCTCGATCCGAATTTCGCGCCCGCCCGTTGGCAGTCGGGTTTCGTCAAGTGGGACGACGAGTGGCGAACGTTCGAGCAGATCTCGCGCATCGTCAAGGGCGACGAACAACTTGCGGAATATCGCAAGCGGCGCGACGCGCTGGTCGACACCGCCGACAGCCATCGGGCACTCGCCAGGTGGTGCCGCAAGAACAAACTGATCGACGAAGAGCGCATCCACTGGGCCCGAGCGCTCGAATTTGACGCCAACGACGCCGAAGCCCTCAATGGCCTGGGCCTGCAACTCTACGAAGGCCGATTGCTCTCGCGAAAGCAAATCGAACAGGCCAAAGTGCAAGCCGGCGACCGCCTGCGCGCAATGCGCACCTGGCAACCCAAGTTCGTCAAATGGCGCGGCGCGATCGAGCACGGCACTCCGAAGCAGCTCGACGAAGCCCTGCGCAGTTTGAAAGAGCTTAAAGATCCCGAAGCTATTCCCGCGCTGGAAAACGTATTCGTGGTCAACGAGAATTCGCCGAAGAGCACGCAGTTGAATTTGCTGCTCGTCGAAACGGTTTCGCGCATGCCGCAGCCGGAAGCCACGCAAGTGCTGTTGCGACGCGCCTTAATAGCCGACGCCGAAGAAGTCCGCGTAGCCGCCACCGAGGCCTTGAAGAAGCGGCCGATGCACGCGTATGTGCCGCAACTCGTGGCCGCGATACCGAGCACGCTGAAAACTCAGTTTCATATTCGTTTGCTGCCGAATGGTACCGTGATTCACGAGCATGAAGTGCTGTTGGAAGGGCAGAAGTCGGATTTTTCGATCGTTTATGAGACGTTCATCCACCCGGCCGATGCGAATGCCGTCAGAACTTTCACTCCACAAGCCTTAACCCGCGAACTGTTCAAAGCAAACTTCATCGAACAGAATGCTCTAGCGACGCAACAAGCCAATGACCGGATCCGCAACCGCGTTGAATTCGTATTGCGACGCACCACGGGTTTCGACCATGTCGATGACCCCAATCTGTGGACCAAACAATTAAACGACCACTACGAACTGTACACACCTAGTAAGGCAAAACCAAAATACTCGCAGTATGTAGACGAAATGTATACCTATGTTACACCCCCAGTGGATCGAGTAATAACAGGCCCGTCGTGCTTCCCTGCCGGAACGCCCGTGCTAACCATTTTCGGCTCGCGCCCGATTGAGCAAATCAAAATGGGTGATCGAGTACTTTCCCAAGATGTCAGTTCCGGCGAACTGGTTTATAAACCGGTACAAGCGACGACGCTCAGGCCGGCAACGCCGCTTGTAAATCTTTCGATGGGTGGAGAGTCCATCCTTGCGACGCCGGGCCATCCGTTTTGGGTTATCGGCCACGGTTGGCGGATGGCGAAGCAATTGAAAGAGGGCGATTTGCTATCCACGACTCAGGGTGTACTGTCGATCAAGGAAGTAAGCGAATCGCGGCCAGCGGAAGCCTATAATCTGGTCGTGGGTGATTTGCACAACTACTTCGTGGGCCAAGCGAACTTGCTGGTGCATGACAATTCTCCGTTGGACGAAACGACGTGCATCGTGCCTGGGTTGGCGGTCGACCAGCCACAGTAATTCTCGATCTAAGGCGACCTGATATGCATGCGATTTCGGCCCGCAAGGCTGTCTCGATTGGGATGTTCGCCATTTTGCCATCGTGCTGGTGCGGACAGGGGATAGCCGCATCGCCAAAGAAAGCGTCTCCGCGCGCCGGCATCGAAAAGCTGTTCGCCTTGGGCGAAAAAAGCACGCCTTCGGCTGTCGCGGCGGCCAAGGAGCAATATGAACAACTGAAGCGCAACAGCGCCAAGGATAGCCGCATCGACTATGCGTTTGTTCTGGTACTCATCAACCAGCACAAGTATCGCGAAGCTGCTCCACTCTTGTCCGGCCATCTGAGCGCCAAAAAGCCCGACTCGTCGATGTACTGCGTGAAGATTTGGGCCGCTGTCCAGGATCGCAAAGCTATCACCGCGATCGATGACATGGTTGCGCTGAGCCGCCAGTTTCCCCGCTCAGCGGCCGCTCAACCCGACGCGGCGTTTCTTGAGGTGGCGAGCTTTCTGGGAGCCATGTTCGGCTATTTGGATCTTGTGCGACCGGAGGGTCTCGACCCCAAAGTTAAATCGCAGCGACGAAACGAAATCCTGGCGAACATTGGCAACAAGTACCTGCCGGCCTTTGACGAAGGCCGCGATATGGTACGCGATCGGCTTGCCGAGATGCAGGCCGAACGAAACGCAAAGCAGGACGAAGTCGTCGCCGCCGCGGAAAAACGCCGGGACCAAGACGAGTCGGCATTGGAAAATGCTCGCACCGCGTTCGCGGAACAGCAAGATACTGCAAAATCGAGCGCCGACAACGTGCGAGAGGCCCAGCGCGAGCTGAACGTCATCCAGCAGCAACTGACGACTTTGAGCCAAGATCGTACGCGCCTCAGCGGTCAAATAATATCAGCACAAGCGCAACTTGCCGCCATACAATCGACTAGTAATCTTGTGGACGAAAGGATCAATCGCAGTCCACAAAATCTGTCACTGCCTCCAATTTATGGTGGGAACCGCATAAATCCAGTGGGAGCTGCCATGGCCAACGCGCTCGCACTCACCCTCGCTTCTCTCAACAAGCAGGCCTACAACGTCGATCGCCAGATGTTGACTTTGCAGGGGCGTGCTACGGAATTGATGGCCAAGGGGGCGAAGGAGAGCAATACCGTTGCGCAAAGCGAGGAAGTAGCGCGCAAGGCGAGCAAGCAGGCCAAGGCGATCGAGAAGAAACTCCGCCGGCCGGAAACGGCCACCAAGACCCGCGTGGCCATGACGCCCAAGATAACTTCGCTTAGCACGTACATTCCGTTTCCCTACGAAGAGGAACGGGAACGTGTGTTGAGCTGGTTCGCGGAGTAAGCCCGACAAATTGCCGGCTCTAGCCTCCCGGGTGGGCCAGACGACTTGTCGTCTGGCTTGCGAAGCAACAAGAGGGGATGGCTTTCACTAAAAACTGCACCCTTCGAATACTTCGCCTCTTGTCCCTCCGGCACCCAGACGGCTCGCCGTCTGGGCCACCCAAAATCGGATGGTCGGCCACACACTCGTGCGAGTTTCACTCGGGTGGGCCAGACGACTTGTCGTCTGGCTTGCGAAGCAACAAGAGGGGCTGGCCTGCCTCGGGTGGCTGGCCCAGACGACGCCTTGTCGACTGGGTGGCGAAGCCACAAGAGGTTCGCCTTTCGCAAAGGCGGCACATTTCAAATAGTTCGCCTCTTGTCCCTCCGGCACCCAGACGGCTCGCCGTCTGGGCCACCTGAATACAACCGAAGGCTGGAATTGCCCACGCTTCGCACTTGGCTTTGCCGCTTGGCGGGCTGGTGGCCGAGCGTCATAATGCCCGCTGAGGTGATTCTCAACACGTAAATGTTGCGTCGGCACGATGCGAGTGGCTGGCTCGATCCAAAAAACTTTATTAAAGGAGCACCCTGATGTGGGCTGATCTGCGCGTGGCACTGTTGAGTCTGGCGTTGGTGACGATTCTGGGCGCGGCAGGCGGGTCGCGGGTCGCGGCGGGCGAGCCGAACCAGCCGAATCGGTTGTTCGAAATGCGCACGTACACGGCCAACGAGGGCAAGATGGAAGCATTGCACGCGCGCTTTCGCGATCACACCAACAAGCTGTTCGTCAAGCACGGCATGACGCTCATCGGCTATTGGACGCCGGTCGATGGGCCCGACGCGGCCAACACACTGGTCTATATCCTGGGCTATCCGAATCGCGAGGCGCGCGAAAAGTCGTGGAAAGACTTCATGGGCGATCCCGAGTGGCAGGCCGCCTACAAGGCCTCGCACGCCAATGGCCCGCTGGTGAAGAAAGCCGAATCCAAGTTTCTCAACCCCACCGATTACTCGCCGATCAAATAGTCGAACTGCCACACCCCGGCAAATTGCAATCGCTCGATACCGGCGGCGGCACGCGCCTTTTTTGGAGATCTCACGAATCATGTCCAACCGCGAACGCTGGACCGTCTATCCGCTCTTGTTCATGACGCTGGGCATCGCGCTGACCGATAAAATCAGCAAGCGAACCAACACCGACACCGTGATCTGCAAAAACCTGGTTGTCACCGATCGTCAGTCGGTGCCGCAAGTGGTCATTCAAACAACACCGGTTGGCGGAATCGTCAAAGCGCAGGGCCTTCACACGAATGTGATTTTGGGCCACACCGAAAAGCTTTCGGGGATGTTGATAACCGACCACAAGGGAAACGTGCTGACCGGCAGTCTGGCAGTACAGCCTGGTGCCCTCGTTCAACCACCGGCGGTTAAAGCCGGGGAGATGCCCGCGGCCGAAGCGCCCCAGGAACCTGAGCCAACCCCTCAGCCGCAACAAGAGCCCGAGCCGGAAACTGGCGACGACAAGTAACCGGGTTATCTCGTCCTGCCAGAATCGCCACGTGAGCTCCGACGATTCAGCCCGACGGTAAGCCTATTGGCCAGCGGTCGTGGCTTCTGCCGCGGCCGGCGGGGCCGATTCGCTCGGCTTGATCGCCGCTCGCGGTCCGAAGCGACGGGTCCGATAGAGATCCAGCCCGTGCGCGGCATGATAGAGCGCGCCGCACTCGAGATCGAACTTCTGGGTCTTCTCGAAGCAGCTCACCAACTGGTCGACGGCCCTCGTGACCCACGGCTGTTGCAGTTCTTTGTCGTTGAGCGCTAGCGTCAAAAACTCCAGCGCGTGCCCAGTCGTGCTGATTCGATTGGCAAGTTCAACGGTCGTGCCCGGCCGGGCGAAGTAGTTGGTCGAGAAGCTGCCGTCCGGCTGTTGGAATTCCTTGCAGGCCTTAGCGGCGTCTTTGATTTTTTTGTCGGCCTTTTCCCAGGTGCCGTCGGCGTTTTCAGTTAGCTTGCCCCCCTCGGCCAGATAGCGGTTGCGAGCGACGGCGATTCCATACATCCGGTGCGTTCCGCCGCAGGCGCTGTTATCGAGATCCTGTTCGCATTCCATCCGCAGAATTCGCTCGATATTCCACTCGGTGCCGTCTTTGGCGGTCCACTTGGTATCGAGCGGCAGATAGGTGCTAAAGGCCATCAGCGTCCAGGTCGCCTCCATGCCGTCATAAATATCCCATTGGGCCTGAGTGATCAGGTCCTTGACCTGATACGTTTGGCCGGCGACGACCAGAGGCTGGTCGATTTGCAGTCCGCACTGCGACAGGTAGCCCAGCCATTGATCTTCGTGGCCTTGGCCGGTCTTGCTGCCGGCTTCGAGCAGCGCTTCGAGCCCGTGATCGCCCTTGCGCATCGTCCACCCGCGCAGCTCGCCGCCGCCGAGCAGGTAGTCGAGAGCCGAGACCAGCTTGCCGTCGTGATAGATCTGGAAATCGCGTCCGTAGACCAGCGCACCGTGTACGATCTGCCAACCGGCCTGATCCTTGGTGTTCAAGTGCCGATTGTTGTAAGTGAATTCGACAGCGCGATCGATGCGATCTCGAAGCTGATCGTCGCTGGGCAGTTCGGCCTGCTCGAATTTGGCCACCGGCTTGGTGCAACCGCCGCCCAACCCGACGCCAAGAAACAACAAAACCAAGATCCACCCGCGAGCCGTCGAATTACCTAACACGAAGAGCCTCTTTCTGAGCTGAAAGTCGCGCGATTTCCGACACCCGAGCGACTTCTAAATTTTGGGAGGGTGCCGGCAGTGTCCGCGGCGGATGACCTGTTTTAAACTTTTCGGCGTTTGCCAGCAATGATTTGGATAAAAAAGGAGGATTGAGAAAAATAAGCGGGCTTTTCTGAACAGCCAATCCGTCCTGGGAGAGTCGTGCCGGTTTTGGCTAGCATTCGGCAGAACAACCGAGCGCCGCCCAGCGTAGAATAGACCGATGGAGGGGGTCTGGTCCATTTCGGTACGGGCGCATAGAGTTTAGAGGTGTCTGGCACTTTTTGCCGGTTTCCTCCACTTGAGAAAGTGAATTACGAACATGTTTTTTGATTTCCAATACATCCTATTTATCGCTCCCGCGCTGCTGTTGGCGCTGTGGGCTCAATATCGCGTTAAAGCGACATACGCCGAAGCCAGCCAGGTGCCGGCTCCGTTGAGTGGGGCGGCTGCGGCGCGCCATATTCTCGACTCGGCGCATTTGAACAACATCGAGATCGAACAAATCCCGGGCCAGCTCACCGATCATTATGACTCGCAGGCGAAGGTTCTGCGCTTAAGCCCCGAGGTCTACCAAGGCCGCTCGATGGCGTCGGTGGGCATCGCCGCTCACGAAGCGGGTCACGCGCTGCAAGACGCGCAGGCCTATGCGCCGCTGGTGGTTCGCAATGCCGCGGTTCCGGCGGCCAGTTTTGGCAGCGGGGCCGGTATTTGGATGATCATCCTCGGCTTCCTATTGCACATTCCGGCGCTCGCCTGGGCCGGTGTCGCGGTCTTTGCCTGCGTCGTGTTTTTTCAACTGGTCAACTTGCCGGTGGAGTTCAACGCCAGCTCGCGCGCCAAGGCGCAACTGGTCGACCTGGGCATCATCAACGCGGATGAAATGCAATACGTGAACCGAGTGCTCAACGCGGCCGCCTGGACCTACGTGGCCGCCACGCTGCAATCGATCATGATCTTGCTCTACTATGTGTTGCGGCTGAACAACTCGCGAGACTAACCGCTCGCAAGTTCGATCGTTCGCAAAACGCACTCGGAAAGCATTACTTTCGCGCTCTCGGGTGTTTGAGCGCCACCCAGGCCCCGCCGGCGGCGCTGCTGGCCACGCACTGCTGGATGAAATACATGCCTTCGACGCCGTCGTTGATGTTCGGGTAAACGCTGTTGGCGGAATCGAACTTTCCGCCGGTCGCTCGCAGTGCCATGTCGTCGTAAGCGGCCCGATAGATGTTGGCGAACGCCTCGAAGAACGCTTCGGGATGGCCGCTGGGCAGGCGGCAAGCCGCTTTGCCGGCATCGTTCATGTAAGCTGCGTTCGGGTCGCGCGTGTAGATCGCGTGGGGATGCCCGTTGCGGCGGAAGATCATTTGGTTCGGATCTTCCTGGCGCCATTGCAGGGCGCCTTTGGTTCCGTCGATTTCGATCGACAGATCGTTTTCGCGGCCGTGGCTGATTTGCGACGCGGTGACGCTGCCAAGCGCGCCATTCTCGAAGCGAATCACCGCCTGGCCATAATCGTCGAGCTTGCGACCCCCTTCGAAAATCTTCAGGTTGCAGCTCACCGTATCCGACTTGAGCCCGGTCATATAGCGTGCCAGGTTATAGGCGTGCGTGCCGATGTCTCCGAAGCAGCCGGCCGCGCCGCTCTTCGAAGGATCGGTGCGCCAGGAGGCTTGTTTCTGGTTTTCGCTTTCGATCCGCGTGCGCAGCCAGCCTTGCATGTAGCAGGCGCGCACGGCGTTGATTTCGCCCAGCTCGCCCGAGAGGACCATTTGGCGCGCCTGTCGCACGAGCGGATAGCCGGTGTAATTGTGGCTGACGGCGAACACGGCACCCGACTCGTCGACGACCTTGGCCAATTGCTCGGCTTGCGCGAGATCGAACGTCAGCGGTTTATCGCACACCACGTTGAACCCGGCTTCGAGCGCGGCTTTGGCGATCTCGAAGTGCGTGTGATTTGGCGTGGCAACGGTGACAAAGTCGATCCGCTCCGTGGCCGGAAGCTTAAGCTCCGCGGCCAGCATTTCCTTGTACGAGCCATAGGCGCGCTGCGGCGGAATGTCGTAGTCGGGCGCCGAGTCTTTCGCTTTTTTCGGATCCGAAGACAGTGCGCCAGCGACGAGCGCGGCGCGGTTGTCGAGCACGGCCGCGGTGCAGTGGACTCGCCCGATGAACGAGCCTTGGCCGCCGCCGACCAAAGCCATGCGAAGTTTTCGATTCAGAGCGCCGTTGGTGGACATCGCTTGTGTGCTCCTGATTGCGTCTCAGCCAAACTCTCGGTGTGATAGCGAACTTGAGTGCTTCCGTTTTAGCAAATGACCACCGGCTCGCCAGTCGTTTTCGCGCAAAAAGAGGCGGTGCGCAATACAGTGGTAGCACAGGGAACTTCGGCTGGCATTGGACCTGTTAAGGCGGTAGTATCGAGCTTTCGGCAAGGCTTGCGACTCACCGGGTCGCCGTTGCGAGGCTCGTCGCACCGCCGAGCGGGGCCTGTTGGGCACGAGGAACTAGAGACCATGGGAAATCGACGCGCGGCGTGGCTGGCCATCGGAATCGCCCTGGGGCTCATCGTGGGTCTGAATGTCTCGGGCCTGTGGCCCCAGGTGCCGCTGCACGCCGTGGCCACTCACGGCCAGGACAACTTCGCGATTTGTACCGCCCCGATGGACCAGGACGTCGAGGCGGTCTTCGTCCTGGATTTCGTCACCGGCGACCTCAAGGCCACGGTCCTGAACGTGCAAATGCGCCGCTTCAACACGCTCTTCGAATACAACGTGCTGCGCGATTTGCCGGCGCCCACGTCCAAGAACCCGCAATACCGGATCGTCAGCGGCTTTGCCAACATTCGTCAGAACGTGGCGGCCGGCCAGTTGGCCAGCTCCGTGGTTTACGTGGCTGAAGTCACGACCGGCCAGATGGTCGTTTATGGCATTCCCTGGCAATCGGGCCGAGCCAGCGGCGTGATGCCGGTTAAAGCCTCGCTGGTGCCGCTGGACCGCTGGCAATTCCGCACGACCCCCATTCGCAACCCTTAGTCCCTCGGCGAAGATCGCGGACATTCTCAACAGTGAACATTCTCGTCAATGGCTCGCCCCGCGAAGTGCCCGAAGGCACCACGATTGCCCAATTGCTCAACCAGCTCGAAGTGACTGCACGCCACGTCGCCGTCGAGGTAAACTTAGAGCTTGTTCCGCGGGCACGGCACGGCGAACATAAGCTGCACGAAGCCGACAGCCTGGAAGTAGTGACTTTGGTCGGAGGGGGTTAAGGTTGATGTCCACCAGCATGCACGTTCCCGATTCTCGACTGCCGGAGGGCGATCCACCGCGAGCGCGAGATTTTCTGCAGATTGGCACGCATCGGCTGGCCAGCCGGCTGATCGTGGGCACCGGCAAGTATTCGAGCTACGAGCTGATGGGCGAGGCGCTGGCGCTGTCGGGAACCGACTGCATCACCGTGGCGGTGCGGCGCGAACGGCTGATCGACTCGCGCGGTGAGAACATCTTGGATTTCATCGACACCAACCGCTACACGTTGCTACCGAACACTGCGGGCTGTTTTTCGGCCGAAGATGCGGTCCGCGTGGCACGGCTAGGTCGCGAGATTCTCTTGAGCCTGGAAAACCCGGGCGCCGATTGGGTCAAGCTCGAAGTGCTCGGCGACACGAAGACGTTGCTGCCCGACCCGATCGCGACACTTCAGGCCACCGAGCTGCTCGTCGCCGAAGGCTTTCAGGTGTTGTGCTACACCAGCGACGACCCGATGGCGGCCAAACGATTGAAGCAGGCGGGCGCGGTGAGCGTGATGCCGGCCGGCAGTCCGATCGGCTCGGGCCAGGGGATTCTCAATCCCAACAACATTCGCATTTGCCTGGAGTACTTGAAAGACGGCGATCCGAACTACCCTGTGATTGTCGATGCGGGCGTGGGCACGGCCAGCGACGTGACGATTGCCATGGAGTTGGGCGTCGATGGCGTCTTGCTCAACACCGGCATCGCGCACGCGGCCGACCCAGTGCAAATGGCGCTGGCGATGAAAGCGGGCATCGAGGCGGGGCGGCTGGCATATCTGGCCGGGCGCATTCCGAAAAAGCTCTACGCTACGGCCAGCAGCCCCGAGACAGGCACGATCGCGCCCAAGCCGCGCTAGAGCCCTCTCAGCCTTAAGCTGCTTGCGATGCGCCGGCTGCTAGTTCTTCTGGAGCCGAGTTCTTGTCCGCTTGCGCTACTCCACCCGCGGATCGGCGGCCGTGCTCTGGCCGGTCATCATCAGGTAACCGACGGTTGCCATGAGGAACAGATAGGGAGAGACAAAGAAAATCCCCACGAAGCAGGCGAGCACTCCGAGAATCGACAGAACGCTCGAAACGAATCCGATGGCAAACAGCGTCAGTTTGTTGCCTTTGGTCACCTGGGCCGAAAGCTTTAGCGAATCGATGACCCCGGTTTCCCGGTCGATCAGGATCATGAACGCTTGGGAAAACATCAGCAACACAATGATTCCTGGAATGATGAGAAGAATAAACCCTATCGTCGCTGCGAGAATATAGAGAAACGAAATGCCAAGACCGGGCAACAACAACGCGCCTCCACCAAACAAATCGGCCACGCTCCGGGGCTCTCCGCGCGCGACTTTCAGCATGTAGGTGAGGATCCCAATGGTCAAAAAGAGGGACACCACCGTTGCAAACAGATTCAGGGCCAGTCCTTCGATCCCACCGCTCTGCCGAGCGACGTACCCAGCCCCTTGAGAGACTATGTTGTTAAGCACCATGTAGAGAAAACCGGTGCCGAAACAGGGCCAGAAATTGGCTTTGTATATACGCCAGGCGCGGCCCATCACGTCGCCCAGATCGATCCTTGTCGGCTCAAAACCGCGACGGATGTCGCCGGGCAAGACGGACGCGCGCATTTCTCCGACGGCCGGCGACTGATAGGGATTGTCGCTGGGTTGCCGGGGTGGCGGCGGAGGCGGTTCGGGCTCGAGCGCGGCCGGCGAAACCTCCTGGCCCGGCTCCGGAATCGTCAGCACCGTTCCGCATTCGGGGCATTTCGCTTTCTTGCCTTCCGTGCCATCGGGCGTGCGCAACAGCTTGTCGCACTGCGTGCAACGAAATTCGATGGTCATATCAGGAGCTTCCAGCGGGCAATTTAGTTCGGACACCTTGGCTTCCTAGCCACGAGAGGCCAAGAATACCACAGCTGCTGGCATGGCCCAATACCGCTCCACGCGCCTATTCGCTCAAGCTCCAACTTGTTAGCCTGAACTCGTACCTATTCTAAAATTCCGTTCGCAGCGCCGTTCCAATCCGATGCTCACTCCGGCCGAAATTCTGGGTCCCACCGGCCGCATCGCCGCCCGGCTGGAACATTACGAACGGCGGAGCGAGCAACTGGCAATGGCCGATGCCGTGGCCGATGCCATCTCAAAAAAGCACCACCTGATTGCCGAGGCGGGCACCGGCGTCGGTAAGAGCTTTGCCTACCTGGTTCCGGCGATCCTGGCCGTCGCCCAGCCCGGCGAAACGCGCGACGACTCACCGCAACGGCGCGTGATCATCTCGACACACACGATCAGCCTGCAAGAACAGCTCATCCAAAAGGACTTGCCGCTGCTCAACAGCGTCATTCCCTTGGAATTTGCCGCCGTGCTGGTCAAAGGGCGTCACAACTACCTGAGCCTTCGCCGATTGAAACTGGCTGCCGCGCGGGCCACCAGCCTCTATCACCGCGAGGAAGAATTCGCCGAAATGCGCTCGCTGGTCGACTGGGCCGCCGGCACGGCCGACGGATCGCTCTCGGATCTCGACTATGTACCGCTGTCGAACGTCTGGGATGAAGTCGAAAGCGACAGCGTCAATTGCCTGGGAAGACAATGTCCGACGCACAAAGACTGCTTTTACTATCGGGCCCGGCGGCGTGTTCAGAACGCCCAAATCCTGATCGTCAACCACGCCTTGTTCTTTAGCGACCTGGCGCTGCGCCGCAGCGGCGCGAGTATCTTGCCCGATTACGACGTGGTGATCTTCGACGAAGCCCATAACCTCGAATCGGTGGCGAGCGACCACCTGGGCGTCAACCTCTCCTCGGGGCAAATCGAATACGTCCTGAGCAAACTATACAACGAGCGCACGAATCGCGGGCTGCTGGTCCACCACAAATTTGCCGAAGCCCAGCAAGAAGTCCAAGTGTGTCGCTTCCGTGCTGAGGAGTTCTTCGATTCGGTCGAAGATTGGACGACCCGCCGCGGCAAAGAAACGATGCGCATTCCCGAAGCCGATATCGTCGACAATCCGCTCAGCCCAGCACTCGTCCGACTGGCCCGGCGGCTGAAGGCCTGCGCCACCGAAGTGCCGGAAGACGAGCGGCCCGACTTCACCTCGGCCGCCGAACGTCTGCTCAGCTTGAGCACGTCTCTCGAGGACTGGCGCAGCCAACGCGAGGGCGAAACCGTGTACTGGGTCGATTCTTCGCGCAGCCGGCGCGGAAGGCGAAGGCTAAGCCTGTCGGCGGCACCGCTCGACGTCGGGCCGGCGCTGCGCAAGGAATTGTTCGAGAAGATCTCGACTGTCGTTATGACCAGCGCCACGCTGACGGTCGGCCAAAGCGGCTCGTTCGATTTCATCAAGGCGCGCCTCGGGGTCACCCGTGCCGAAACCCGGCAGTGGGGCAGCCCGTTCGACTACGCCAAACAGGCCGAACTGATTCTGCTCGACGGCATGCCGGATCCGACCGGCGACAAGAATCGCTATGAGCAAGTGGCCGTGGAAATGATCCGCCGGTACGTCGCTCGGACGGACGGCCATGCGTTTGTGCTGTTTACCAGCTATGAAATGATGCGGCGGGTGGCCGCGGAGCTGGCCAGTTGGTTGGCGGCTCGCAATCTGGGCCTGCTGAGCCAGTCCGACGGCCTGCCGCGGACACAAATGATTGAACGCTTTCGGGCCAACCCGCGGACCGTGCTGTTAGGCACCGACAGCTTCTGGCAGGGTGTGGACGTGCCGGGCGACGCGCTGCAAAACGTGATCATCACGAAATTGCCGTTTAGCGTGCCTGATCGTCCGCTGCTCGAGGCACGGCTCGAGGCAATCCGCTCTCGTGGCGGCAATCCCTTTTCGGACTATCAACTGCCCGAAGCGGTACTCAAGCTCAAGCAAGGGTTTGGCCGGCTGATCCGTTCGCAGCGAGACCAGGGGGTCGTGGTGATTCTCGATCCGCGAGTCCGCAGCAAACCCTACGGAAAGCTGTTTCTCGAGTCTTTGCCCAACTGCCGACGCACGATCGAATCGGTGACCGATCCGGTCGTCTGGGAGTAGGCCCTGGCGGCTTCGAAGGCCCGGAGCGTAAAGGGTTTCGCGGTAGGAACCTAGCAGCAGTCACGGGCCGCCTGATGTGGCCGTGACGGCGGTTGACCCTTATGACGGCGGAGCTTACAGTGGAGCTAGCGGTTCGGCTCGGTAAAGTGGGGTAAAACCCGATTCAATCTTGCCTGCTCCGGTCCGCTAAACCGGACCAGATTGCGAGCGCCAAAAAGCCCTCTCGGCAGCGGCGTGCGACCCTTTCTAGCCTGCTGTTTTTACATGCTTGCTAAGCGCGTCATTCCCTGTCTCGATGTCGATCGCGGCCGCGTCGTCAAAGGCACGAATTTCGTGAACTTGCGCGACGCGGGCGACCCCGTGGACGTGGCGGCCCGCTATGAAGCGGAAGGCGCCGATGAGCTTGTGTTCCTTGACATTACGGCCAGCCATGAGGGTCGCGACATCATGCTGGACGTGGTGCGCCGGACGGCCGAAGTGGTGTTCATGCCCTTGTGCGTGGGAGGCGGAATTCGGACGCTTGAGGATATTCGCGACCTGCTGTTGGCCGGAAGCGACAAGGTGTCGATCAACTCGGCGGCCCCGCGCAATCCCGAGTTCGTGCGCCAGGCGGCCCGCCGATTTGGCAGCCAGTGTATCGTGGTGAACATCGACCCGAAGCGGGTGCAAAAAGACGGGCGCGAGTTTTGGGAAGTCCATGTCAATGGCGGCCGTCAAGGCACCGGCCTCGAGGCCGTGGCCTGGGCCCGCGAAGTCGAGCGGTTGGGGGCGGGAGAAATTGTGTTGACCAGCATGGATGCCGATGGCACGAAAAACGGCTACGATCTGGAAATTACGCGAGCGGTCAGCGATGCGGTTAACGTGCCGGTCGTAGCCAGCGGCGGAGCGGGCAAGCCGCAGCATTTGGCCGATGCCATTTTGCTGGGCCGGGCCGACGCGGCGCTGGCGGCCAGCATTTTTCATTTTGGCGAGTATACGATCGAAGAAACTAAACGAGTCATGCGTGAGCGCGGCATTCCCGTGCGTGAGGCCTCCTAACGGGGATGCCCAAGACGGCGGAACGGAAGTCCAGCGATTGCGTCGGAACAGGAACTGGAAACAGGAAGCATGAAACGAGAAGGCCCCGCGGCTACCACTACCGAAACACTGAACTCAAAACCAGCCATGCGCAAAAAAGAACTTGAAGTCGACAAGTTGTTTGCCGCCTTGGTGAAGCTCGAGGGGAGCGATTTGCACCTGAAGGTGGATCGGCCTCCGTTCGTGCGAGTGAAAGGCAGCTTGCGCCCGCTCAATCGCGGACCGATCGACGACGACGAGATGGAACGACTGCTGATGCCGATGCTCGACGATCGCAATCGCAAAATCTTCGCCGAAACCGGCGGTGCCGACTTTGCGCACGGCATGGAGGTCGAGGGCGTGCGTTGGCGCTTTCGCGTCAACCTGCTGCGACAAATGGGCCACATCGGTCTGGTCGCGCGCCGTGTAAGCAACTGGATTCCCGACTTCGAGGGCCTGAACCTGCCGGCCAGCATGGTCGATTTGTGCAAATTCGATCAGGGCATGGTGCTGTTGGCGGGCGTCACCGGCTCGGGCAAGACGACTACGATCGCCTCGATGCTCAATTGGATCAACGCCAACTATCGCAAGCACATTCTCACGCTCGAAGACCCGATCGAATTCATCTACAGCGAAGACAAGTGCCTGATCAACCAGCGCGAGATCGGCCTGGACGTGATCGATTTCGAAATCGGCATGAAGCACGCCGTGCGCGAAGATCCCGACGTGATGCTGGTGGGTGAAATGCGCGATCGCGAAACGTTCATGACGGCCATTCACGCGGCCGAAACGGGCCACCTGGTGTTCGGAACCATTCACGCCGCCAGCGCCGCGACCACCATCGGTCGTATCTTGGACTTGTTTCCCTCCGACATGCATCCCGCGTTGCGCAGTGCCATGGCGTTCAACATGCGCGGCATCGTCGCCCAGAAGTTGCTGCCGTCGATCAAGCCGGGAGTCAGCCGAGTGCCGACCGTCGAGATCATGACGTTCTCGCCAACCGTGCGCAAACTGATTCTGGAGGAAAAGGACGACAAGCTGCCCGACGCGATTCGCATGTCGAAACGAGACGGGATGCAGGATTTCACCATGAGCTTGACGGATCTGGTGAACTCAGACTTGATCGACCGCGCGGTGGCCTTGGAAGTGGCCCCCAATGTGGAAGCCCTGAAGATGGCGCTCAAAGGCATCGCCGTATCGCAACCCGGAATTCTCTAATGCTGCGTTGGTTATTGGTGTTTGCCGGGGCGATCGCGGTTTCGGCTTTCGATGCGAATCTATTGTTGGCGGCCGACGCCGACACGACCTGGCCTGCGCTCGACTCGCCGTTTTCCCGCGGCAGCGGGTTGTATCTGAGCCCCTGGAAGATTCTCGGCACGTGGCTCTTGTTCTTGCTGTGGGTGCGCACGACGGACTGGATCAGCCAGGACGCGCAAGCGATGAAGCTCAAGTATGGGATGTGGAATCCCATCGCGTTCTTCAGCTTCTTCCTCTGCTTGCTGCTGCTGTGGATTCTACCCTGGTTCGGCGTGGGCTTCTTGCTGCTGTTGATCGCCTACCTCGCTCCGCTCGTGACGTACATCATCCTTCGTAACGCGGCGGTGCAGTCCTACGACAAAGTGCTGACTCCCAAGCACATTCGCCGCTGGATCGCCAAGAAGGTCAGCGCGATCGGCATCAATATGGAAGGCGCCGACGATGATCCTCGCGAGATGGGCCCGCAGATTCAGTTGACACCGGCCGGCGGCGCCACGGACCGCGACAACAACGTCAACCTGCTGACCGCGCGGCAATCACCCGGTTGGCTGCTGGGGCGCGAGCTGCTCGATGAAGCCCTGCTGCAGCGGGCCACGCACATCATGCTGGACTACAGCCCAACCGCGGTCGCCGTACGCTACCAAGTCGACGGGGCCTGGCACGATCGCTCGCCAATGGAGCGGGCCAACGGTGATTTTATCTTGACCGTGTTCAAAGGCCTGGCCGCGCTGAATCCCGCCGATCGACGCACGCGACAATCGGGCCACTTCGGCATGGAAGTGCTCAAAGATAAATACACCTGCAAAATCACGGCCCAGGGCACCCAAACGGGCGAACGCGCACTTGTGCAAATCGATCCGAAAAAGTCGCCCTTCAAAACGCTCGACGACATCGGCATGCGCGCCAAGATGCAAGAACAACTCGAAGCGGTGATGGGGCAATCGCAAGGAATGGTGCTGTTTTCGGCGATGCCCGGCGGCGGTCTGACCACGACCATGGATACCGTGCTCTCCACGACCGACCGGTTCATGCGCAACTTCGTGGCGGTTGTCGACGAAAGCAAGCTCGAGCGAGAAATCGAGAACCTGCACGTCACCACCTATTCTAGCGCCGCCGGCGAAACGCCGGCCACCGTGTTGCCAAAGCTGGTGCGCACGTATCCCGACGTGATCGTCGTGCGCGACGCGCCCGACCTGGAAACGATCTCGATCCTCTGCGAACAAGTTGGCGAAAAACGGCTCGTGCTCACCAGCATCCGCGCTAAAGAGGCCGTCGAGGCGCTGTTGCGCGTGCTCATGCTCAAGATTCCGGCGAACGACTTCGTGCCGGTCATCACCGCGGTGCTCAACACGCGACTGATCCGCAAATTGTGCGACCAGTGCAAAGAGGGGTACCCGCCGCCGGCCGAAGTGCTCAAGCAGTTGGGCCTGCCGGCAGGACGCGTGGAAGCCTTGTATCGACCGCCCACCGTTCCCATCGATCCCAAGCACCCCGATGCAGTTTGCGAGCAATGTCAGGGCTTGGGCTATTTTGGCCGCACAGCGATTTTCGAGCTGTTGCTGGTCGACGACGATCTGCGACAGGTGCTCACTGCGACTCCCAAGCTGGAAAACCTGCGGGCCGCGGCCCGCAAAGCCAAGCACCGCAGCCTGCAGGAAGAAGGCGTGCTATTGGTGGCACGCGGCGTGACTTCGATCCAGGAACTTTTGCGCGTGCTCAAGCAATAAGGACAGCCGTCATGATTTCCATTCTCCTAATCCTGATCTTCGTCGCTTGCTTTGCGTCCTTGATGACCGGAGGCCTGTGGAGCAACACCATCACCCTGGTGAATGTGATTACCTCGGGTCTCTTGGCTACCAATTATTTCGAACCACTGGCCGATTTCTTCGACAAGCAAGAGCCGGCGTACACTTATATCTGGGATTTCTTGGCGCTGTGGGTGATTTTCATCGTCTCGATGCTGGTGCTGCGCGTGGCGACCGACTATGTGTCGAATGTCAAAGTAAAGTTCTTCCTGCCGGTCGAAAAAGCAGGCGGCATTATCATGGCAATCTGGGCCAGTTGGATCGTGCTGTGCTTCGCGACCATGACCCTGCACACGGCCCCGCTTTCTCGAAACTTCATGGGCTTTCAGAACGAGCCGTCGTCGAAAATGCTGTTTGGGCTGGCTCCCGACCGGCTGTGGCTGGCCTGGGTGCACCGCGAATCGCTCGGCGCCCTCTGTGGACTTCGTGCGATCGTGCCGTTCGACGTCAACGGCGATTTTATTCTGCGCTATGCCAGTCGGCGCGAAGAATTCGACAAGCAAATGACGCTCGCTAAAACCGGCGGCGGCGGCGCCGCGATGCCTCCGACGACGCCGTAGGTACGCGCTCGGAGATCCTTGCAGTCCGGTCCGAGCGAGTGATCTTGGGGCAACGCCACGCGAGCGGTTCGCCTCTTGTTGCTTCGCAACCCAGACGACGAGTCGCCTGGGCCACCCGCCGCGCAATTCCTGGCGCAGCGTACTCTAAGCGTGTCGGAACTCTGACATAGCCGCTCGAGGGTTCACACGAATCGAATCCTGCGCTCATTGTTCGCTAATGATCCCGGCTTACAACCGAGGCTTTGTCGCCGAGGTGGCTCAATCGGTGATCTGGAAAATCGCGAGAACATCGCGATTTGCGCAGCCTCCCACTGAGCGCGGAATCTCAGCGTATCCACTCGGAACCGAACAACATGCGCTCGCCGTCTAACCATCTTTTCAACCGAACCGACCGATGGGGCTTTACCCTCGTGGAATTGCTGGTCGTCATCGCCATCATTGGGGTGCTGGTAGCGCTGTTGTTGCCGGCGGTCCAGGCTTCGCGTGAAAGCGCCCGCCGCACGAGCTGCACCAACAATCTCAAGCAGCTTGGGCTGGGAATGTTGAACTTCGAGAACAGCAAGAAGCACTTTCCTCCGGGCGAATACAAACCGCCTGGCGTGCCGATCGGCGGCGGATTGGCCTGGTCGGCCTGGTTTTTGCCCTTCATTGAAGAGCAGAACCTCCACGAGCAGATCAAGTTCAAAGCCGACATGCGGGACTCGCCCAATTGGCGCGCCGACCTGAAAGGTCCGACCAATACCGTCATTTCAGTCTATTTGTGCCCCAGCACTTCACAGCATCAGTCGAACCGCGATGCTGAGGGCCGGCTGACGGATTTCAACAACGACGGAATCTTCAATCCGAGTAGCGGCGAAGGAATGGCCTGCATCGATTACATGGGCGTCTCCGGTCCCTCCAAAGACACGATCCATCCCGTTACCTTGAAGAAATACGGCGATAATCGCGGGATCTTGCTCAATTTGGACAGCGGCCCTCCTTGCCTTAGCAGCGCGTCGGAATGCACTGCCAAGGTCATCCGGCTCAAGAGCATCACGGACGGCACCAGCCATACAATCATTGTTGGCGAGTGCAGCGGCCGTGGCGTGCAAGACAGCAATGGAAACATACCCGGTGGAGAGAATTTCAATGAGTTGGACGGCGCTTGGGCCAGCAAAAGCAACGTCGCCAAGATCAAGCTGAACATGGCGATCGACGGCGTCTCGGCGATCAATCCGCCCGCGGACATCAATTGGAGGGAAGAAGAGTTCTTCTCCGACCACCGCGGTGGCGTCAATGTATTGATGTGCGACGGCGGAGTACGGTTCTTGACGGATGGCTCGGACGCCAACGTGTACTTCGCGCTCTGTAGTCGCGATGGCGAAGAAATATTGGGCGACAATGTTTTCCCTGACTGATCGGCGTTTTCCCGGACTGATCAGCGTTTCGCCGACTGTTTGGGGTCTTGCGAAGGGCCTGGTCTGGACTAAACCCTCTCGGGCTCGCACGAACGCCGCAACGGTCGGCCTTGCAAGGCTCACTTAAGGCGTGCGACGTTGGAACGCGAATGCCGGTGGCTGCCGCCAATTGAGCCAGCGCCACGTATCCCCACTGAGTTCAATCTTCAATCGGCCTTCAACAAGATTGCAGGGAAGTAGCGAATTGTGTGCGGGTAAAGCTTATGTTGTCGTAAAAAGTTTTCGTCGTCGCAACAAAAGAACATCATGCGGGCAGTTGGAACGGTTCCATCCACCCACATGATGATTAGTGTCTTGAAGCGCCAAATCTACGTCACCGCCAGTTGGCAGGCAGACTCAAGGCGAGACTTCGACGGCGTCCATTAACAATGCAAATGTTGCGGTGACGCAAGTTCAACGACACCAGACTGCAAAGCCTTTTGTTCCACCCCGCCGCGTGGTGGACGCAGTGCGGGGAATTTACTTTCTAGCAACCTCGCCTGCGGCGGCGAACTGCCAACAAGGCGCCGAAGACCAATCCGATCGCGGCCAGCGCGATTGTCGAAGGTTCAGGCACCGTAAATAGCGAAAATGTGCCTGGATTGCCGATCTCATTGAGCAGCGAGAGATGCGAACCATAGGCATCACCATTGACCGAGGCAATCCACTGATTTGCAGTGTTGGCACCCACAACCGGCAAGCTCACGGGATTACCGCTAATGGCTGAGGTCCGCGGGCCGTTCACTGGGGCAACACCTTGATCATTGTAGGTCAAACGGTCGACCAACGCGCTAAAGGAATCATACAGGTTCACCTCGTCGCTGCGACCAAGATTGTTGGTATTCCCGCCGATGACTTTGACCGAGGCGGGCAAGCCCCAATTGGTGCGAAAGTTCGCTTCCGTATCGTCGGTCAAGATGACCGACTCACCCACGGCAATCGTGCCGTAGGCGGATAGGAGCTGCGAGCCGGCGACGCGGCCGTTGTCATCGAAGCTCCAGTTAGTGGTCGTGATCGGGCTGGGACCAAGATTGGTGAATTCGACGTACTCGCCGATCGATCCAACGCCAAGTCCGTTGTACATCCACTCGGTGATTTGCAGTCCGGCCGCGTCGGCCTTCCCGCAAGCCAATGCCGCCAAGAGCGCGGCAATGGCCAAGGTTTTCTTCATCTGCATTAGCGTTCTCCTCAGGTGTAAACTGTGTCCTCGTTCGCGCGTTAACCGCGCAGTAGCCCTCCGGCGGTATCTTTACAAGGGGGCACTATAGGCAGCAATTGTGAGCACACTATTAGCGTGCCGCTAATTACTCGTGAGAATCATGCGTGCCTGACGAGTCCGACATTCTCCGTTGCGCCGTTGCGGTCGAGACTTGATCCGATCGGTTGCCCAATGACCGCGACCTGACTCTCTGTCCGACTTCTGTTCCCAAGTCAAATTCAGAAAGTAGCGCCGTTGCAAACAGCCGCGTCGCCCCCTCAACAACATTAAGAGAACTGCGTGTGCGTTTGATTAGATTTTCGTGACCCGTGTTGACTTTGGTCGTAGGTCGATTTCAATCGTAGCCACACAACCTCGGCGGACACTTCGCGAACGAACTTTCTACGTTCGGTTGTCGCAGCACTCGTCCCTCAATATCGCTAGCTAGGAGCATTCCATGATTCGCAAGTTCTCTTCTGGCCGAGTGGCCGGTTACTCGCCGTCCTCTCACAGTACCGCGCGCACAAGGACGTTTCGCGCGAGTCTCGAGCGGCTGGAAGAACGCCGGATGTTGACGTCGAATGCTTATATCAATGAGATTTATTTCAATCCGCCAGCCGGTGGTGATGCCGTCTACGAATACCTTGAATTACGCGGCACTCCCGGCATGTCGCTGGCGAACACCTACTTGATTTTCGTTGAAAACGAAGACAACGCCGGCCACACCGGACACGCCGGTGAAATTGACAATATCTTCAACCTCAGCAGCCAATCGATCGGCAGCAATGGCTTCTTGACGATTCGCCAGAATAACGGCACCGGCAACCAGTACACCGTGGCTCCGGGCACTACGAACCTGGTGAATTCCGTCGGAAGCGGGTTTGGTTCGGTGACCTCGACGGTCGGCGCTTCAGACGATAACGATGAAGGCGAGATCGAGAACGGCGGCTTCACGGCCATGCTGATCGACACCGGCGGCGTCAACAATCCCACGCTCGGCTTCGATCTGGACGCCGGCAATAACGGACTCGATCTGCCGACGGGGCGGACCGGCTGGACCATTCTGGATTCGATTGGCTTGCATGCCGAGGGCGGTGAGGCCGCCAACGGCCGCCTGTACGCACCGATCAATTTCGGCGTCGGAGCCACGTCGAATCTCCCCGGTGGCGCAGGCTACGTCAACGTGTCCTTCGAAGTGGAATATATCGCTCGCTGGGGAAACTCCACCGGCAGCGCGCCGGCCGATTGGGTCGTGTCCAACCTCACTGACAATCCCTTGTCGGGATTCACGGGCAACGGGGATTTCCGTCAGTCCGGAAGCCCGCACGGCATCGGGGCGCCCGGCCAGGTCGTGGAGTCCAGCCAGGCCGTGCCCTACGGACAGAACCTGACCAGCACACTAGGTGCGCCGAACTTCTCCGGCGTGCCATCGACCGTCGCATCACGGAACGTCTTCTACAACAACTCGTTCTACGACGATGCGAGCAACGATCCGGGCCTGACGAACGACACGGCAATTGCGACTGATAAGACAGCGTACCTGCCGAATAGTACGACTTCCGGTTATGGCAACTACACGACGTACGCCAAGGGTATTAACGGCTTGCTTATCGACTTCAATGCCGGTGGCAACCACGCCGCGATCACCGCGTCGGACTTCACGTTTAAGATGAGTGCTCAGGGGCTCCTCGGCCAAAGCAACGACCCGACGGACGGTAGCTGGAACACACCGGTTCCGGCTCCGACCTCGGTGACTTATCGGGCCGCTGGCACGGCGGTTTCGCCGCTGCTGGGATATGCCGGCAATGTCTTGCCGGACGACCGGATCGAAATTATCTGGGCGGACGGCTCAATCGTTGACCGCTGGTTGGAAGTCATCGTCAAGGCCAACGCGAATACCGGGTTGGCGGCTCAAGACGTGTTCTTCTTCGGCAACATGCCGGGTGACACGAACGACGAAGCGGGAAGCGATTTCAAGAACATCGACGCCAATGATCAGTTCAATACCAAGACGGCGGCGGCTGATCCTAACAACACGGGTCTGTTCTTTACCTACTCGTTGTCCGTGGCGATTGCCAACACTTGGGATCACGATCGCAACGGCGACGTGAATGCCAGCGATCAGTTCATTGCGAAGAGCTTCTCGTTGGCCCCCTACACCTCGTTGAATATGATCAACCTCGCACCGGGCGGACCGTTCGCCCCGTCGGGCGGTGGTGGTGGCGCAGCCGTGGCTTCGGCCTTGGCCGGTTCGGGCGAGTCCAGCTCTGGCTCAAGTGGCTCGTGGGTTGCCAATCGCCTGGCGGACGAAAGCTCCGGCGATTCATCGGCGGTCTCGTATTTCGCGCAATTGGGTGAGGCCGATTCTCCCTTGGTCACGTCCCACGAGGACGAATCGCTCGACGCCATCAGTTTTGATGACGACCTGCTCGATGATCTCTCGGGCGGGTTGAAGGTGGCCTGAGATCGAACCGCGTCGCTTTGGGGCGCTTGCTGTTAAACGTGCCGGGCGCTTCATCCGACTCGTCTTTTGCCGTGGTGCGCGCTTCTGATAGCATGGTCCGGGGCAGTGGGCAGTTGAGCGTCGAAGTTTTTCGCGCATGTCCGTGCCCGAGGGCTTGAGACCACGCGCGCCATGGAACGATTCGTCAGCTTTTCCGGCTTGTTTATGATGATGGGCCTGGCCTGGCTGATGAGCTCCCATAAGAGAGCCATTCAATGGCGCATCATCGTCGGTGGCTTGGCTCTGCAGCTTGCCTTCGCGTTCTTGACGCTCCGCACGGCGCCCGGCCAGGCGCTGTTCGCACAGCTCGGCGACCTGTTTACGTCGCTGCTTGGGTTTGTCGATGCCGGCAGCGTGTTCGTCTTCGGCATGCCCAGCCAGGGACCTGATGACGGACGGCGATTGCTCGATACCTTCGCCTTCGGCATTTTGCCGAGCATCATCTTCTTCTCCGCGCTGATGTCGATCCTCTATCACTTTCACGTCATGCAGCGCATCGTGCGGCTGACCGCGATCGTAATGCAGCGAACATTGAACATTTCCGGCGCGGAAAGTCTCTCGGTCGCGGCGAACATTTTCTTAGGACAGATCGAAGCTCCGCTGGTTGTGCGTCCCTATCTGAGCACCATGACCCAATCGGAGCTGATGGCGATAATGACGGCTGGGTTCGCCACCGTGGCGGGCGGAGTGTTGGCCGCGTATGTCAAAATGGGGATCGACGCCGGCCATCTGGTCACGGCTTCGGTAATTGCCGCCCCCGCAGCGATTGTGATAGCCAAGATCATGCAGCCCGAGGTCGAAGAGCCGCTGACGCGCGGTCGAGTGGTCGTCGAGGTCGAAACCGAAACGGTCAATGCCATCGAGGCCGCGGCGGCCGGCGCCCTTGAGGGGCTGAAACTGGCCCTGCAAGTCGGCGCGATCATCATTGCGTTCCTGGCCCTGATCGCGATGTTCAAGTTCGCGTTCGAGTGGACGCTCGGCCTGTTCGGATCGGAGTTAACGCTCGAAATGGCGCTGGGATATATGTTCGGGCCGTTCGCCTGGGCCATGGGCATCGAACGGGGCGACTGCCTCAAGGCGGGCGAGTTGCTCGGCACGCGCATGATCAGCAACGAGTTTATTGCCTACATGCAATTGGGCGAGCTGATGAAAGGTGAGCAAGGGCTCAGCCCGCGAAGTGAAGTGATTCTGACGTACGCCCTGTGCGGATTTGCGAATTTTGGCTCCATCGGCGTGCAACTGGGTGGCATCGGCGCGATGGCTCCTAACAGGCAGGCCGATCTGGCGCGGCTCGGCCTGCGAGCCATGCTAGGCGGAACGCTGGCCGGCTTCATGACGGCTTGCATTGCCGGCATGCTCATCTGATTTCACCCAGGCTTTGGCTCGCTTGCGTCGAGCGCCTCGGCTGCGAGAATTCCCAAGATGATCGCACGCAATTTGGGCTCGGCCGAAGCGGCCACGTCGATCACGTGCTGAGCGTCGGTCGACTGGAGCTGGTCGGGAAAACAGACGTTGGTGACGATCGAAAGCGCCAGCACGCGCAAGCCGCATTGGACGGCCGCGATCACCTCGGGCACCGTCGACATGCCCACGGCGTCGCCGCCGATCCGGCGAAACATTCGATACTCGGCCCGCGTTTCATAGTTTGGCCCGACAACGCCCACATACACGCCCCGATGGGCGACAAAGTTGTTTTGTCGCGCGATGGCCAGTGCCCGTTCGATCAGGCGAGGATCGTAAGGGCGGCTCAGAGCCACGCAATCGACGTCTTCCTGGTTCGGTCCAACGAGCGGGTTTCCGAAGGTGAAGTTAATGTGATCGTCCAAAACCATCACGTCGCCCGGACGATAGGCGAGGTTCATGCCACCGCAAGCGTTCGATGCGATCAACAACTCGACGCCCAGCGCCGCCATCACGCGCACGCCGAACGAGACCTCCGCCGGCGAATAGCCTTCATACAGATGCACGCGGCCGTCCATGGCGACCACCGGAACACCGCACAGGGTGCCACCGACCAGTTGGCCTCGATGGCTGGGCGCGGTCGGCGTGGGAAAATGTGGAATCGCGTCGCAGGCTATGCACTCTTGGGCTGCGATCTGGTGGACCAGCTCTCCCAGTCCGGTGCCAAGAACGATTCCCACGCGCGGACGAACTTTCCAATGATTGCGAATCGCCTCGACGGCGCGATCGATCTGCTGCCGGATGTTAGCTTCCATCGCGTCAGCCGGTTGCTTCTTGCGCCAGGATGCCCAAGATGATTTTGCGCAGCTTGGGCTCGGCCCGATTGGCCGTGGCAATGATCTCGGCCACGTCGACCGCCTTGAGCGCGTCGGGCAGGCACATGTCGGTGACGATCGAGCAGCCCAACACGCGCATGCCGCAATGGACCGCCACGATCACCTCGGGCACGGTCGACATGCCCACAACGTCGGCCCCGATCATTCGCAAGAAGCGATATTCGGCGCGCGTTTCCAAATTGGGACCCAATACGCTCACGAACACGCCCTTGTGCGCCGCAAAGTTCTCGCGCCGCGCGATCTCTAGCGCGCGCTCGATCAACTGCGGATCGTAGGGCCGCGACATGTCGGGAAAGCGTGGCCCGAGCTGATCGTCGTTGATGCCCAACAGCGGATTGCCGCCCATCAAGTTGATATGGTCGTCGATCAACATGATATCACCCGAAGCAAAATTCGGGTTCAAGCCGCCGCAGGCGTTGGTGACAATCAGCAGTTCGGCGCCGAGCGCCTTCATCACGCGCACCGGAAACGTGATTTGCTGTTGGCTGTAGCCTTCGTAGGCATGAAATCGGCCTTCCATGGCCATCACGCTCACGTCGCCCAAAGTTCCGCAAACCAGCCGCCCGCGGTGTCCTGTGGCGGTCGAGCGGAGGAAGTGAGGAATCGACTCGTAGTCGATCGAGGCTTCAGTCTCGATTTGCTGTGCCAACGGTCCGATGCCGGTGCCCAAAATGATTCCGACTCGCGGCTTGCCCGACCACTGCTGGCGGATCGCGGCGGTTGCCGCTTCGATTTGTGCTGCCAATTGAAGCATGAAAGAGGCTCCTCGCCCGGAATGTCGAACCGATTTGGGGGCACGCAGTTTACTCGACGTTCGCCGGGCCTGCCAAGGGATTGCAGCTCGAAAGCAACAGCACTCAACGGCCCAGCAACCTTGCATTCTGCCTGTGCGTGCCTAGACTACCATACGAACCCTATTCAGACGCGAATCGTGAGAGTTTCATGAGTCCCTCGAAAATCGTACAAAAGCATCAAGAGTATTTGTTTCCCGCGGTCTCGATGTACTACAAGGAACCGCTGGCCCTGGTGCGCGGCGAAGGGATGTATGTCTGGGACGATGGCGGCAATCGATACTTGGATGCGTTCGGCGGCGTATTGACGATTAGCGTGGGCCATGCCAATCCGAAAGTCGTCGAGGCGATCGTCGAGCAGGTCAAAACTCTGTCGCACGTTTCGACGCTGTACGCCAACGGCCCGCAATCGGCACTGGCCAAGCGGATGGCCGAGATCGCGCCGGGCAAACTGAAGAAAAGCTTTTTCACCAGCAGCGGCACCGAAGCCAACGAAACGGCGATCGCGGCCGCCAAGCATGCCACCGGCCGATTCGAAATCGTCGCCTTGCGTCACAGCTATTCGGGCCGCACATCGCAAGTCCTGGCGGCCTCGGGCCAGTCGCCTTGGAAGCGGCTGCCGGCGCAAGTGCCGGGCGTCGTGCACGCCCACGCTCCTTACTGCTATCGCTGCCCGTTCAAACTCGAATATCCTTCGTGCGGGTTGGCTTGTGCCGACGACATCGAAGAACTGATTCGCACCTGCACCACCGGCGAGATCGCGGCCTTCATGGCCGAGACGATCATCGGCTCCGGCGGCTTCATCGTGCCGCCGCCTGGTTATTTCGAGCGGGCGGTCGGCATCGCGCGCAAATATGGCGGGTTGTTCATCTGCGACGAAGTGCAAACCGCCTGGGGCCGCACCGGCGACAAATGGTTCGGCATCGAACATTGGAACGTCGAGCCCGACTTACTGGTCAGCGCCAAGGGAATGGGCAACGGCGCGCCGGTGGCCGTCACGATCGCCACGCCGGAAGTCGCCGACAAATATCCGGGCATC
>Ga0163150_10001749_pt1 | contig 35562 bp, 29 predicted proteins | sample OliLakLV19P2IB_FD_148628 | JGI IMG/M metagenome (GOLD analysis project Ga0163150, IMG submission 148628) | Freshwater microbial mat bacterial communities from Lake Vanda, McMurdo Dry Valleys, Antarctica - Oligotrophic Lake LV.19.P2.IB | ecosystem: Environmental > Aquatic > Freshwater > Lake >... | reverse complement strand
TGGTTTTTGCAATCACTCAGTTTCGTGTTTTTCATGGATTTTACTGCTAAAATCGATTGCGGATCACGAAAACCACCCACAGTTTCTGCGGAAGAGCCATTAATCGCAAGCAGCAAGAATTGCGTTTAACAGTTAAATCAACAAGCCGTTAGTTCGACTGTCCTAAGTTCGACCCCCATGGCCTTGAGCCATGGGTGAAGGAGCTTAGCAGCTAAAACAAAAGCCACGCCGCTCCCCCCATTCCCCGCCTCCGGCGGCGGGATGAGCGGAATGGGAGAGGTACTTTCGCCTACGCTCGTTTAGCTACTAATCTTATTCACCAACCAGACAAGCTGGTTGGGGTCTAATAACCGAACTTAGGACAGTCGAATTAGGGAGTTTCTTTACCTCGCGAGTACGTTTTTGCCTTGAATTCGATTCTTACGCCGCGCCAGCTCAATGTTCGTTTGCGTATGACCGCCGAGAGCTAACGAGCTCAACATGGCCCGTTCGATCAAATCCTCTGGACTGGCATTCTGGTCGCGTTGGGTCGATTTCGTATCGATGGCCTTTCCGATAAAGACCCGAGTGTGCGCGGCCATAAAAAGACCGCTCCAAACATCCCAACCACTCGGTGCGCCATCGATCCAGCAAGGCAAAAGTGGCGCCCCGGATTTAGTCGCTACCATCGCGGCACCCGAGCGAATTTTTAGCAATGGCTTTTGGGTGCGATTGATTTGGCCTTCGGGAAACATACCGACGAAACGCCCTTCACTGGCTAAGCGAATGGCCATCTTAATCGCAGCGTTGTCAGCGCCGCTTCGATTGGTCGGAATCGCTTGAAAAATTCGTAGGATCGGTCCAAAGATCGGATTCCGAAAATACTCGCCGGCAACCATCCAATGAATTCGGCGACCAGCCGCAATCTGCAAAAAGAACGGATCGAGCGAACATCGATGATTGGCGACGACAATCGCACCTTCAGGATAGGCCTCTGCCAATCGAGGAGCATCGCCGATTACTTCGACTCGCCAGAGTATTCGCCCGAAGCAATAGACCGGGCAGTAGAGCACGCGTTCCCAAAGCGAATAATCAGACCGTTGACGCAAAAAAACCGCAAAGGGAACGACGACTAAACCGACTAGGATCAACAAGAAGACGACGCTCAGGATTTCGTGCATATCGATCGAATTGAGATAGAGAGAATTCGGAAATTTGGTGGTCTTGAATGGTACTCACCACGGACGAGCGATCATATGGACGCGATATTTTGGCTTGCCCGCAGTAGCGGCTCGTTGATTTAATCGCCAGCAGCAAGGATTGCGTTTAACAGTCAGCCGAAGGCGTACTTCAAAGGCAACGTAAATGCAAACAAGCGGCATAACTGAATCATACCGCTTGCAGCGCGTTTTTTGAAGTGATCGATTCGCGTGTGCCTTCACGAGCGATTGACTCGGGCAGACAATGCGAGAACGACGACTACTTTTTCTTCTTTCCTTTGTTGCCGGAAATTCGTTCCTTCATGGAAGCCTGTGCTTGATCCGGGAGTTTCGCAAGTTGTTCTGGCGAAAGCAATTTCCCGATCTCGATGCGAACCTTGCCTAAGGCTTGATCGGTTTCCGAGTAAACCTTGGCTTGATCAGCCGTTAATCCCATTGCGGCGATACCAGCTTCCTGAATTTCCTTCCCCTTTTTTCCAGCTTCCTTTGCTGCTTTGCTAGCGTCGGTGCGCTTCTTCATAAGCTCGAACGTAATTCCACTTGCAGTTCGCTTGGCCTGAACATCGGTGGCGACCTTGGTATACATTTCTTTGATCTTCGCCGTTTGCTCAGCAGTCAATTCAGCCTTTTCAAGCTGCTTCATGAACTGGGTAACAAGCGAGTCGGCACCGGCAGCTTTCTTCTTGCCACCCTTTTCTTGTGCATTGAGCGACAGCGAACCAAAGAACACGACACCAACCATTAGAACCGACAGGAGGGAATTCTTCATAATAAATACTTTCTAAAACTAGTCAGGGACAATTAGGCAAACAACTGGGGAATGACGTTACCATCTCGAATCAAGGTAATCGGTCGTCCGGATTCAGTCTGGAACTCTTGCTTCGGATCGATACCCAAGTTGTGGTAGTACGACGCAGCGACATCGCTCGGCGAGTACCCTTCGTTGGCGGGTCCCGATGCTGTGTCATCGCTTTCACCGATCACTTGACCACCGCGAATCTTACCGCCGGCCATCAACATAAACATGCAACGCGGATAATGGTCACGACCACCGAGGGTTGCACGCGTATTGATTTTTGGCGTTCGACCGAACTCACCCGACACCATAACCGATGTCGAACTCAACAATCCTTTTTGCTCCAAACCATTCAATAAGGATGAAACCCCGCCATCGAGCTTAGGTAGCAACTTTTTGCTTAGATTATTGAAAATATCGGTATGATTATCCCAGCCACCGACTTGAAGTGAAACGAATCGCACGCCGGATTCGATGAGTCGAACCGCAAGCAAGCAGCTTTGCTCGAATGGATCGCTTCCAAATTGTTCCGAAAACGTTGGCGACTCTTTGGAGATGTCGAAGGCATAACGAGCGCGTTCGCTAGTTAGCATTGAAAAAGCCTTGTCGCTAAAGCGATCCAGTCCGGTAAGCAACTGATCGCGACCTTCTAGCGAAGCGAAAGTCTTATCGAGATCGGACAAGAGTCCTTGTCGTCGATCGAGTTGCTCGACGGTCACACCTGCCCCCAGTGAAATCCCGCGAACGTTGAACGGTCGCCCCGCTTGTGGCGTCGAGCCCGTATTCATCGGAGCGTACTGGATGCCTAGAAAACCAGAACGTTGTCCGCTGTTCGGGATCGCAACAAATGGAGGAATGTCAGGATCGACAGGACGTTCTTTGGTAAGGACGGCACCGTAGCCCGGATATTCCAACGACGCCAGAGGCTTACTGCCGGTGTTGACGTACTCACTTCCCAATCGATGAGCGGCCAACGTATGCGAGACACCGCGCATGATTACATACTTATCGAAACTCTTCGCCATCTTCGGCAAGTGTTCTGAAATGCGAACACCGGCGACGTTGGTTGGAATCGTCTTGAAGTCGCCTCGAATGCCTTCGGGAGCATCGGGCTTGGGATCAAAGGTATCCAAATGGGATGGACCGCCGTTGAGATCGATAAAAATGCCTGAAGTCGCATGGCCAGCTTTGACTTGGCCGGCTTCGGACATTCGCAAATAGTTCGCCAAGCTGAACGATGTAGCCGACAGCGCACCGATCCGGACAAAGTCGCGTCGCTTGATTCCGTCGCAATAATTATGAATGGACATGGATGATTTCCTTTTAAACGTTAGTGGATGGTGGGGCAATTAAGGCAAATGTTAAGGGAAGTTCGATGTATTTGCGGCGCGTCCGGCAAAGGCAAGCACCGCGTAAAGGTTGCTAATGATTTAAAATAAATTCTTTCGAGTTAATCAAAGCCCACAGCAAATCGCTAATACCGCTCAAGGGCGTTTCAGCTTTTTCAATTGCTACCTGCGCAATCTGGAATTCGTTTGACGATGGCGATCGCGAAAGCGTTCGAAGATAGGTCTCTTCAATCAACTCCGCTTCATCGACCTTGCTCAAACCTGACCGCATTTGTTCGGAACTCGATTCCTTCGTTTCCGACTTTTGTTCCGTCAATTGCGGGAGCGACATTGACACTGCTTTGTATCGCTTTTCGTAGCTTGCCAAATTCTTCTTGGCTTCAGCAATCTTCTTGTCGTTGTTGCTTTTCTCAGCGATCTCAACCTGCTTGCGATAAGTTCGAATCTTTCGGTCGAGTTCTTCCATTTCGCGTTCAGCCTTCTTTGACTGCATATCGTCATTCGAACGGTCTTCTTTATCTTTTGACGGTGACAGTTTGTACTGGGCCGCAACTTGGGCTAACCAGCCGTTCTTAGGATCGTTCATGGCTGTCAAGACGTCCGAATCGTTCCGGATGAAAACCGTTTGCAACAAACTTGGATCGCTCGACTTGTCGCAATCGCAGTTGCTTTCGCGAATCGACCGTCCAAAAACGGACAGGGCGTACCCCGATGTACCACTTCGATTTCCGTTGTTGCTCCGCGCACTCGAACCAGCCATCGTCATGGCTCGATCGGTCTCTAAATTGCACATCAGCTTTGCTTTGGCGTCATTCGACAGAGCAATTCGCAGCGCATCGTAAGCGGTTTCGGCTGGTAGTCGACGCAGCAACGAGTGGGAGAAATTCCTACGATCCAACTCGTTTGACTTGTTCGTTTCCCAACTGCGTTGATACGTATCGGTGTTCAAGATCGTACGATGTAACCATTTGAGATCGTAGCCGTTCTCGACAAAGCTGTCGGCAAGGTAGTTCAGCAACGCTTCGTTGCTTGGCGCATTAGCCAAATTAAGATCGTCCGCCGGATTTACGATACCGACTTGGAAATAGTGCGACCAGACACGATTGACGATAGCTTTGGCAAAGTACGGATTTTCCTTGCGTCGAAGCCATTCCATCAGCGGTTCGCGAGGATCGGCGACGGTCCCCAAGTCGACATAATCCGAACCTAACAATCTGGCGGTCGGCATCTTCTTGGCACTGGATGCTTTCTTGTCCTTGCTACCCTTCGCACTCGATTGCGTCGTACGAACGTACATCTCGGGGAAAGGAATGGTCTTGCCTGCGTCGGACTGCACGACTTCCTGTAGCTTCTTGCGAAGTTCGTTTCCTTTCAAAGATTTCGCTAGCCCAAGGTCTTTGATAATCTTGTCCACTTCGTCTTTCGACTCGGGCATGTACGAGTTCTGATTCGCCTGCACGCCATCGAACAAGCGTTCGAACTGATCGAAATCCGTCTTCGTCCATTGATCGAATGGATGCTTGTGGCACTGTGCGCATTGGATGCGAACGCCGCAGAACGTATAAGCAAACGATATCGCTCGCTCTTCGGCAGTTCTCTGGTTTTGTCGAACCCAATAGTACATCATGTCGGATCGATCGGCGAAGCTTTTTCCCGAATCGTCAGTGCTAATCTTCGACATGTTTTCACAATACTCGAGATAGCTTTCGTTAGGTTCCCGCGATACGGCTGTCACAATTCCTTCGACGATCTCGTCATACGGCACGTTTTTAGCAACGCGCTCGTAAATCCATTGATACCAATGTTGGCTGGACTGATTGGGAAGCGGCGAGAAGTTACGAAGCTGATCATCGTTATTGCCAGTCATATCACAAAGAAAGGTTGTCCACCAAGCGGCATAACCAGGCGATACCAACAACGCATCGATTGTCTTTGCGCGCTTGTTCGGCGATTTGTCAGCGAGGAAGTTTCGCACTTGCTCGGAAGTCGGAAGAGTGCCAGCAATGTCCAACGAAACACGACGGAAAAATTCGGCATCCGAAACAATACTCGACGGCATGATTCCAAGCTTGTCGAGCTTGGTCAGAACAAGCCGGTCGATCTCATTTTTCGCAGATGCAACTTGACCCTTAAGCTGCCCGGACTTGCCGATAGGTCGAAGGATACTCACCGGAACCACAGCGATGTCGTAGGCGACAACGACATGCGTATCGCCGGAATCACCAGCAGTTACTTTGCCTGTTTCGTCAATTTGAGCGATTGCAGTATCATTGCTAAAGAAACGGCAAAGGGTGGTTACGTCCTCTTTGGTTCCGTCTTGCCATACGGCAATGGCCTTCAATTTAGAAGCCTTGCCTTTTGCGTCGAAGGAAATCTCTAGCGGCGAAACATCGAGCCGTTCGAGTTTTTGGGCATTGCCTTTTTCTGCACTACCAGCCGTAGGAGCACCAGCTTCAATCCACTTACGCAACACCCAGTACTCCCAGCTTTTCTCTTTGAATCGCTGTCCGCCTTCGTGCATATCGGCATCGACGGGCTTGGTGAGAATAAGACTTTCTAGCGACTTCTTGACATCGACACGACCTGCTTCGTCGTCCAGCAGTGCTTTATGGTCGGCTTCAAAATCGTATCCAAAAAGCGATAGCATGAATCCGCCTTGGCCTTGGAACGATCCATGGCAAGCGCGACCATTGCAACCCATGCGGCCAAGTAGCGGCGTGATGTGCTTTTGGAAATCAGGAATCTCTGTCGTCTCAATCGATCCGTCAGCCTTCGGCTGAAATCGCGAGTTGAGGGCCGCGATCGGCTCGGCCGCAAAACTTGGGGACAGCAACAAAAGGGCCACGGTTACGGTACCAATCGCCTTGGCGATCGTCCGGTTCATCGTACAGAAGATTTTTCTAATCATGGATTTCTCAGATTTTTTTGCTTGGGAGTCCAACGGAAGTCACGAAGCAACGAGAAACTTACGGTTTCTTGGTTGCTTCTTGGTTAGGTTTGAATTCTGGTTTCGTTTTATTAACTTTGCCAGCTTTGGCATCCACTCGTTTCATCAATGCAGCGAACTGCTGATCAATTTTTTCTTTTTCATGCCCCTCGATCCGCCCCAACAATTCGCGAACTAGATCTTGGCGTCGCGATAGATTTGCTTGTTCATTCCTATAACGCTTTTTTTGGTTCTCGACCTGCTGCGACAATAACTTCTGAAGTAGTTTCGTATCAAAGGCTTTGTCCCGAGCGAATCCTTTGGCAAGTAGAAGATCGATTTTCGATTGCAGTTTCCATGCTTCGAGTTCGATGGCATGCGTCTCAGGCTCGCGTTTCTCGAGCGATTCGAGTCGCTTTCGAGCTTTGCCAATGTCGCGGATAGCAGTTTCGTATTCTTTTTCTCGCATCGATTTGAGGAGCTGGAGCAGCGACACTAACTCTGGATGATGGGCTTTCACGAAGTCTATGGCGTCGGCTTCAAGCTGTTCAAACTCGGAAACAGGCTGGCGATCGCTCGCTGCCGGGCCTTTCTCCTGGAGCAATAGTGCGCTCGATTCCGCACCAATCGAGTCTTCGCGGAATGAAACCAGCGGAGCTACGACAAGGCAAACGAAGAAGAGCCCACAGTTCCGGCGGCAAGTTTGTCGAGCTCTACTTATTCGAGTCATCATCCTCATTGAACCAGCGTCCTCGCGTCTATTTGGTCGAGTCGCGACTCAGCACCATCACCATCGCTGTAAACGGCCGCCGTCGCGGTTACGAGCCATTCAGGAACGTCGCTCTCGCCAAAGGGCTCACGGGTCGCCAAAGCGCTCTCATAGTCCAAAAAATGCGAGTGCTGGTTTAGCATCTCGTCATGATCGCTTGTTCGAATTTCTCCCCAGGCCCAAACAACGCTGTTCCAAAGGGTGGCATCGAGCATCGTCGAGACGGTGCTTTGCGAAGGAATCGAATCGCTGGTGTTCGCAATCTGTACCGGCTGCAGCAAGGACGAAGAACGGAGTGCTTGCCATCCAAAAGCTGCGGCGAAAAGAACCGACGCCGCGATGGCGGCGTAGGCGATTCGTCGGTTTTGGTCGCGTCTTTGGTCGTCTGTCGCTCCGCGAAAATGGCGTGTCGAACTTGAAAAATCTAAAGTTACTTGAGATTCGCCGTTTGTTCGCGGAGCGAACAACGACATTGGTATCGAAGCAAACGCTAAGGCTTTCAGGGCCGAATGCATTTCTACGGCGTCCGCAAGAATCGCGCAAAGTTGCACATCGTCGGCCAAGCGCGCTTCGAAGGCCGTTCGATCGAGAGCTGGGTCATCGAGCAAATAGAGCATGGCTTCTAAATGCATTTCAGATTCATTGTTCACTTTGTTTTCCATGTTATATGCCTGCCTTAACTTTCTTCGTCGCTCTCTCTTGTTGCTGCTCGTAATCGTTCTAGCGCTAATCGCATTCTCGATAAAGCCGTTCCAATTGGAATGTTCATCGACTTGGCGATTTCAGCGAAGGTCATGTTTTCATAAATGCGAAGTCGCAATACGGTCTGCTGCTCTTCAGGAAGTTCGCCGATCTCGTTATTCAAGTTTTCTACGTTTTCGTCGTCCGCCATTTTCGCCAGCGGATTCACGGCGTACGTGGCGGTGGCTTCGTAGACTGCTTCAGATTCGATACTTGTTGAACTGAATCGCTTCTGCTTCTCTTTAACTCTCAATGCTTCCCGATGGACAACGCGAAAAAGCCAGCTCTTCCTCGCTTCCGGGGCAACATCGCCGCCAAAGCGAGACAGAGCTACAAAACTCGTCTGCACGACATCGGCCGCCAACGACCAATCTCGCACAATCGCCCAAGCGTAACGCTCAAGTCGTTGGGAAAACTCCCGATGACAGTCGGTAACAATCGATGAATCGAGCGGTCTTTCAGGCGCAGCGGCCACGGTTAACAACCCTCACTGGAGGCATCGAAAGACCGTTCCCGTCCTACTGAGAGACAGGTTGAACGCTGTTTATTCATCGAATTTGGAAAGAAAATTGACTCGTTGACTTATTCCCTAACGCACGAAAACGCTACGGAAAGCAACAATTTCAATGTTTATCGGCTAGGAAAGTCGATCTGGTGGGAGTCAATCTAAGCGGCAGGGTTGGAGGGAAGATGGGAACAAAAAACGCGTTTTGGTATATCTTGAACGGCTTTTAGTATAGTCCGAATTGAAAGGCTGGGGAACGCGACCGCGTTGTCGAGCCGTTGATTTAAGGATTTACCTTCGGCCCGTTATTGTCGCACGGTAACCTTTCCGAGGAAATTTCCGAGAAACGTGAACAGCATGATTCCGACGCCATAGAGCCCCAATGGTCCCGGCCAAGGCCCGTCGACGACGATGAGGGCGAGCGAGCCAAGGCATAGCAGGCCGAGCACCCCACAGATGGCAATGCATGTCCATTGCGGCCATCCGGAGTCGACTTGAAAAGCCATCGAAACCGGCAGCGTTAAAAAGACGGGTGCAATGAACATAAGAATAGCTCCACCGAAATCACCTCGCAAAGCCTGTATCGTAGCTCCCGATACAGCAACTAAGCCAAGGATCGCAATCAGATTCGAAGCCCATTTTTCCTTATCGCTCAACAGATACTTTCCGAAACTATGAAATCGCAAAAAAGTATTGAAGAGCGGTGTCGCTATCCAACTCAACAGGCAAAAGGCTAAATAGAGAACGGTGATAGGAAGAACATACGGTTCCCATTCCGGGTTCGTGTTGGCGAAAGCACGAAGGGCTTGCATTCCGAAAAACATACCGAATAATATTGCCCACTGCGCTCCTTGAGCCATACGGCCGACAAGTGTATAGAACTTGAAAACACATCGAAAGACGATGTAGTTGCTATTGAGCGACTGGATCATTCCAGCTCTCGCCATTTCGTTCGTTGGGCTCAGTCGCAGCGATTCGCGAAAGGCCTCTTGAGCCTCTCGGTACTTGCCGCTGTTGAGAAGGGCCCACCCTCGAGCACTATGGGCGATCGCAGAATCGGGATTGCGAGATACCGCCGCGTCGGCTTGTTCAATCGCTCCTCGCGAGTTGCCCAATCGCTCTAGAGCAAACGTTCGCATCGAAGAGCACGAATCATCTTCTGGGTCGAGCGATAGCCCAGTCGTCGCAGACTCTAAGGTCGCTTTCCAATTTCCTTGCTGGCAGTAGACGGACGCCTGAAGTCCATAATAGTGACTTTGCTCGGGCGATAACTGGATGGCTGTCTCGATCGATTGCAGCGCTTCGGGAAATCGATTTCGTTTTTGATGGACGGCAGCGAGCACATAATGCGAAAAACCATTATCTGGTGCCAAGCCCACGCCTTGTTCGGCTTCGCGCGTTGCGTCGTGCCATTTGTCGCGGTTTTCAAGCAGACATATCGCCAGCAAAGAATGCCCTTCTGCATCGTTCGGGTCGTCGGCCAACAATTGCCGCAACTGGTCGGCAGCTTGTTCGGTCCGATGCTGCTCCATCAAGAGCCGCGCTCGCTGGATAAAGATCTCGTTTTTCATTTCAGCTTAAGATATTGAAGGATATCGTCGTATGTGCCACCTTGATTTGCATAGAGCGCATGATTGCGGGCGGTGGCAAACCATTCCCTAGTCGATGGCTTGACGATTCGCGTCGAAGCCAGCAAATCCTTGGTCGTCAACGGAGTTGGCTTGCCCGTACGAATCGCTTCGGTCAACTTGGCTTCGACGGCCCGGTCGACGACCGCCTTCAAATCAGCCCCCGAAAAATCGACAGCTTTGGATGCAATTTGGCTGCAGTCGACATCCTGCGTCGGTTTGCCATCAAGCAATATTTTCATAATCTCTTCGCGAGCGATCGCATCCGGCGGCGGAACAAAAATGACTTGATCAAAACGCCCCGGACGCCGAAACGCCGAGTCGATGTGCCAAGGTGCGTTGGTCGCACCCAAGATCAGCACACCCTCGTTGTTCGAATCGATGCCGTCCATCTCGGCGAGAAACTGATTGACCAGATGCCGACCCGAGCTTTGCCGCATATCGCTGCGGCTGGCACCCAGCGCATCAACTTCGTCGAAAAAAAGGACGCACGGTCGATTTCGCCTTGCTTGCTCGAAAATTGAATGCAGATTCCGTTCGCTATTTCCAACCCACATGTCGAGTACATCATTGATGCCAATCGAGATAAATTTCGAGTTGACTTCGCCAGCTGTTGCGCGAGCAAAATGCGTCTTCCCGCAACCAGGCGGGCCATACATCAAGATCCCGCCTCCGACTTTTTTTCCATATGCCGCATACATTTCCGAATGCGTCAACGGGTAGATGATTTTGACCTGTATTTCCTCCTTGACTTTCGTCATCCCGCCGATGTCCTTGAAGCTAATCTGCGGTCGCTCGATATCGGAAAACGGTTCCTTATCCTCTTCGCCTTCACCATCCAACTGACGAATACGACCATCCGAAACTTCATCGTAGAACTGCCCTAAAGCCTCCTCGTCGCTTAGTTCGTCCGCGTCATCCCACTCTTGTCGAATTCCGAGAAGGTTTGCGAATCCGATGTCCTCGACCGATTCATCCAGTTCGATCGCTTGCTTGTAACTTGCCACTGCCGCCTGTACGTTGCCAGATCGATAGAGCAACTTTGCATGGAGTGTCAGCGCGGCCGGATACACTTGATCTCCGGCTATCAACGTCTCGACAATCGCCATGGCATGCGAATTTTTGTCGGATCGATAAAATGTTTCGGCCAGGAGGACTTTCAACGATTTCGAGTTCGGATACATGGAAAGCATCTGGCGAAAGTGTTGCTCGGCTTCATCGAATCGCATCATCGTCAACAAGGTACGTCCAAAGTGCTCGGCCAAAGGCAAATTATCTGGCGCCAGTCGCATCGCTTCGCGAAGTGCCGTCAACGCTGCATCTATATCGCTCATTCTGTCCTCGATTTCATTGTGCTTTGATCGGCCGATCAGGAGTTCCGAACCGCAGCCAGTGCCCGATCCAGTGCGCCGGTTGCAATGCCTAATTCATTAGCGAGCTGATCTAGGAACTGTACCATAATTGTAATGCGTTTTTGAGCTTCCACACGTCCGGCTTCCGTTTTCATGGTTGCCGGCAATTTGAAGAGTTTTACAAAGAAATGATCGACCGATTGTTTGCGATCATCAGCAATTCGCGTAATTGGAAACGGTTCGTCGAGATCGTAGAGCGCCTGTCCGATCGCACCAGCGGTCATGAGACATCGCGCAATTCCGATGGAACCCAATGCTTCTAAGCGATCGGCATCCTGAACGATTCGCGCTTCGAGCGTTCGACAATCGAGGGCTGCCGAAAAGCTGTGAGCCTCGATCGCGTGAAGAATCTCCGATTCATAACTGGAAGGATAATCGCTCGATTTCAATAGCTCGATCGCCTTCGCGGCAGCCAATCGAGATGCCCGACTGCGTTCCGGAGAATTTTTGGCGACCAATACGCAGTCATGTAACCACGCGGCTGGACCGACGACGAACGGATTAGCATTTTCAATTAACGAAAGGCGCTCGGCGTTCTCGACTACTCTTACAACATGGTCCAAGCCATGCCCAGGATCGGCAGTTTGCATGGCATCGCTCGCAATTGCTCGAAAACACGCCTGCCATCGCGAATTCCATGCCTGCCAACGACTATTCACGTTTTGCCTGTAGTGAAATCGACATCTCAACTCGTTCTCCTTCGCGAAGCACGATGATCGATTGAGGCTGTCCGACTGGCAACTGCTCGACAATCGCATTGAGATCGATTTGCGATTGGACGGCTTGATCAGCGATTCGGATAACGACATCTCCCTTTTTTAATCCGGCCTTTTCCGCCGGATATCCGTCGCGAATCCGAACAACTAACGCGCCACCCTGAATGGGTAAATCAAGCTGCTCGGCAATCTCAGGAGGAAGCTTTGCGACTTCGGCACCCATCATCGCCCGTCGAACTTTCCCGTTGGTTCGCAATTCGCTGACAATCCACTTCACACGATTGATTGGAATCGCGAAACCGACACCTTCAAATACGCCGCTCGTCGATGCGATGGCCGTGTTGATGCCGACCAGCTCGCCATCGAGGTTCACCAATGCCCCTCCTGAATTCCCTGGATTGATTGCGGCGTCGGTTTGCAACAACTGGCCTGCTAACAAACCTTTTAGTCCACGAGCTTTGCCGCTGATAATGCCTGCGCTCACGGTCTGTTCGATCGCGAACGGACTGCCGACTGCCAACACCCAATCGCCGACAGCCATCGTGTCGGAATTTCCCATTGCGATACTCGTTAGCTTTTTAGGCGTCGGGATCGAGAGTATCGCCAAGTCGCTGCTCTCGTCCGACTTGATATCACTCGCGAGAAATTCACGACCATCCGGCAGCCGAACACGTACTCGAGCACTTTTCTCGACGACGTGATGGTTGGTAACAATTAATCCATCGGGGGAAATAATCACCCCCGATCCGATGTTGTGATTGTCGGAAGGGTCTTCACCTAGCAGTTCGAGGAGACCGTACTTATCGTCGTTGTCCGCTGCCGTTCGTCGCGCAAAAACCGTGACAACGGCCGGTAGACCTTTCGCTGCGGCTGCGCGAAAAGCATCGGACAGATCTTTTGCGTTCGCAGTTTTGCGTTCGATCGGGACATCCGATCCAGAAGTGTCTTTCGCAACCGCGTCCGTTCGGCCCTTAAGTCCTTGATCTTGAGCGACGCAGGCGATTTGCATGCTGCCAACGAGTTGAATCGAAGCACACAAAAGGATTAAGAATCGTGCAAGGTTGAAAACTCGCGTCATGGAGATTTGATTCGAAGTATGTTAGGTTGATAGCCTTTAAACGGTCGCTCTTGAAAGCACGGCAAAACGATAGTCTAACAAATTCTCTGACTATCAGCGACGTGGCTTTGACGGAAAACAACATGCTCAACCCAGTATTGGTCATTGAACGCAAACGGGATGGCCATGCTTTGACGTCTGATGAAATCCGTTTTCTCATTTCAGGATACGCAAAAGGCGAAATCCCAGACTATCAGATGTCAGCGTGGGCCATGGCGGTCTATCTACAAGGGATGAACGCCGAGGAAATCGCAGTGTTGACATCGGCGATGATTGCGACAGGCGATCGATTGAATCCGGTCGGCGATAAACCGCGAGTCGATAAACACTCGACGGGCGGATTGGGCGACAAAGTTTCATTGATTCTCGCACCGTTACTGGCGTGTGCGGACGTTCATGTGCCAATGATCAGCGGTCGCGGTCTCGGAATTACTGGCGGTACGCTCGACAAATTGGAAGCCATTCCGGGTTATCGAACGAATCTTGACGAAGCCGCGATTGAACAACAGTTGCGTGAAGTCGGCTGTGTGATCACCGGAGCGTCAGATCGAATCGTGCCTGCCGACAAGAAGCTGTATGCATTGCGAGATGTGACAGCGACGGTCCCATCGGTAGCTTTGATTACCGCCAGTATCCTATCAAAGAAGATGGCGGAGTCGCTTACCGGACTTATATTGGATGTCAAGTTCGGTAGCGGAGCTTTCATGCAAACGGAAACTGAAGCTCGTATTCTGGCTGAGTCGCTCGTTTCCACCGGCAATCTTCTCGGCCTTCCAACTTCGGCGTTGCTTAGCGACATGACGCAACCGCTCGGTAAGATGGTCGGGAACGCGAATGAAGTTGTCGAATCGCGTGAGACTCTGAAGGGAGGCGGACCGGCGGACGTTCGAATATTGACACTGGAATTGAGCGCACGATTGTTGGTCGACATCCGGGCCTCTCTTGATATCGATTCGGCTCGTCAAAGTTTGGAGCAAATCCTCGATTCCGGTCGAGCATTCGAACAATTCGAGCGTATGGTTACGGCCCAAGGTGGTCGGCTCGACGCGATGCCAAAGCTAGGAAAGTCTCACGACCTCACAGCGAAAGCCAGCGGCTTCCTGCAGTCGATCGACGGCCAACGGCTCGGACACGCGGTCATCGCACTTGGTGGCGGTCGAAAATTCGTCGGGCAAGCTATCGATCCAAGTGTTGGTCTTGAGATGCTTGTTCGCGTCGGCGATAAAATCCAAACTGGCCAGCCGCTGGTTCGCGTTTTTAGCGGAGAGAAATCCGATCGCGCGTCGGCTATGCGTTTGCTCGACGATGCCTTTACCGTCGGCGACACGGCCTTGCCGCCCGTTCTGCTTTTTCAACCCTGGTCGAAATAGAAAATGATGAGCCAACCTGCGTATCTATCAAAACTATTGGCTGCAGCGAGAAATGCGGCAAGGAACGCCTATGCACCCTACTCGCAATTTCAAGTTGGAGCAGCAATCCTAACTTCTGGCAATGAAATTATCACTGGCTGCAACGTCGAGAACGCCTCATTCGGACTCACCATCTGTGCAGAACGATCGGCGGTCGTCAGCGCCGTTGCGCTCGGTCAAAAAGAATGGCAAGCCATCGCCATCGTGTCACCGACTGGCGTTACTCCGTGTGGTGCTTGCCGCCAAGTCCTTGCGGAATTCGCACCTCAACTCGAAGTCTGGTTCGCCCATCTCGATCCCGAACAATCGGTGACGGGTCCTATCTCACTTGAAGCACTCTTGCCGGGTGCCATGAAGTTTAAGACGTAACAGGTTAGAGAAATGAGGTAAGCATCGAATATCGCAATGTTAATTTAGGCGCGAGCCGTCCGGCAAAGCGTTGAAAACTAGCGTAACACCGGGCGGCTCGCGCCGCACCGCTACATTTTTGGACTTATCCTTGCGGCATTCGTGGAGCGTCCCGGTACATACGACCGGCGAGTTCTCCGCGATTCGATTTGTAACTCAAAACGCGATATCGATGATCTAATCGCCGGCAGCAAGGATTGCGTTTAACAGTCAGCCGAAGGCGTACTTCAAAGGCAAAGAGTGCCAGTTAAGGGACAAGTCAAAAATAACTTCGGCTTTTCGATTGGCGTAGGTTTTTTTGAATTGTTCAGAGGACGTGTCGATTGGTCATTGTTCGATTGTATTCACGCAAAGGCGCTAAGCTCACAAAGGGTTTCCTACGAAGTTCCGTTTTGACAAAACAAACCTTCGGCGAGTCGCAATACTCGAAATCAACAAGCCCCCAAGAGTTTCGCAATGTAAGTACGAGTTAGCCAACTGCGATTGGCGACTCTGTTTTCGCTGTCCTCTGATAGAACTCGATCGTTTGCTGTAACCCTTCTTCCAAGGTAAATTTGGGTTCGTAGCCCAATTCGCTTCGGGCTCGGGAAATGTCGGCTAGACTCTCGCGAACATCTCCCGTACGAGCGGGAAGGAAGTTGGGCGAGATTGATCGTCCAAGGTGTTTCGAAAGCAGTTCGAGTAGTCTTAAAAGTGTCGTTTGTCGTCCGTCCGCAACATTGAAAATGCGACCGCCGATATTTGACTTCTCGGCTGCGAGAAGATTCCCGTGAACAACATTCGCGACGAAGGTGAAATCGCGAGACTGCATTCCATCGCCGTAGATATCGGGCTTCGACTGAGAAAGGATTTTAGTGACGAACAGCGGGATGACCGCCGAGTAGGGGCTGTTCGGATCTTGTCGCGGACCGAAGACGTTGAAGTATCGAATACCAACGGTGTCCAATCCAAAGCTGTGATAGTAGGATTGGCAGTAGAGTTCGCCAGCTAGTTTCGCGGCCGCATACGGCGAAAGCGGCATCGGCAAATCGCTTTCTCGCTTGGACGAAGTAGGTTGGTCGCCGTACGCACTGCTGCTCGCCGCGTAGACGAATTTTTTGACCCCGGCTGCGACGCTGTGTCGAAGTAGGTTGAGTGTCCCCGTCACGCAGGCGCGGTGCGTATCCATCGGTCGCTCTAAGCTGAGCGGTACCGAGGCCAACGCTGCTTGATGGAATACTCGCTCTATACCTTTCAGCGACCGCACGACGGATGGATCATCGCAGATATCGCCTTCGATGAACTCGATCTTGGACGCAACATCATCGAGATTCGATCGATGCCCCGAGCAAAGGTTATCGAGAACGCGAACACGATGGCCGGCGTCGAGTAAGCCGCGAACAATGTGCGATCCGATAAAACCAGCCCCACCGGTGACTAAACAGTCAGCCATGCATTCCATTCCTTGCAATTGAGATTCGTACTAGCCACGCAACTTGCTGAACAACTGCTTGTACGGATGAACCTTAGCGGGCGATTGCGCCTCCAAGCTTGACTCCAATCCGGTCGCTGGCACGTCGTCTTCGATGATCAGCAAATCTCGATCGTCGCTCATATGTGACTTTTGATCTTGTTGGATATCGGCGAACGAAAGAATCGAGTTGCGAGTTTGCCTTGCAAGCCCGCCTTCGAATTCATTGGTTACCGGATGTTCATCGGCAACGTTGCGATAAGATTCGAAAGCTAACGCATCCGAAGCTAAGGATTCCGACATGTCGAGCGTCATCGCGCCGAGGTTGGCCGATGAAAGAGAATCGAGCAACTCGGTGTACGGCAGCAACGACGGGTCGTCGTGCGGATTCAAACTGTTTTCTGAATCGAATGAAAAATCTTGAATTGGCACGACAAACGAGTTGTACTCAAATGACAAACCGTGAACCAGCGCGGTGTCGTTTTCCAGAACTCGCGTTGGTGAAGTCTCGGTAGCATTGACATCTATTTCGTCATCAAAATCGCTACCGAACAGATCCGTCGCTATAACACTTTCTTGCTCTGTGTCATAAGAGACCAACTCGTCGCTAGCCGCCGGTTCCTCTAAAAACGGTTGTTTGCTATCCCAAACATATTCTGAACCAGTCGCGACCGGTGTCGGCTCAAAGGTGGTCGGTAGAATCGGCGATTCTTGGGAATTGTCGAGCAAATCATCGACGTAATCTTCGATCGGTTCGATCGTAAATCGCCCTTCGTTTGCATTGATAAAGGCGTTCCAAAGATCCGATGCAGATTTCGAAGGTTCTGGAATTGAAGATTGCGACACCGACGGGATTACTCGACTAAGCCCCATTCCTGCGGATGGAACCGGAGAAACGATCGGCCGTTCCTGGGTTTCACTCTGATACACCCAAGCGGAAGTGGGTGCAGAAGTCGAATCGATATTGGCGATGCTCTGTTCAGTAGAATCTGTCGCGACTGAGTCTTCTGTCGCAAACTCCGAATCGTTGTCGTCGTTCAGTGCCCCGTATTCAATGGTCGCTTCAGCGTGGTGTTCGATTGGGATACCTTCATCGCTCCATGGCAATGGAAGCTGCTGAAGGCTGGCCCATGCCGACTCGATTAAGGACGCGGAGATAGGACGTTGACGCGACTCGGAGGCGAGGCAAAGCGATTGATCGGCGATCTGGTCGATCAGTCGAGGGACACCGTCGGTGGCGCGATGAATTAAGCGCATGGCATCGTCGGTGAAGACCGAGCCAATCGTTGCTCCACACAGCTCGACTTTATGCGTAAGATAGCTAAGTGTTTCGCTTTGGGACAATGGTATAAGATAGCTGCGGCAAGCGATCCGTTGGTTCAAAGACTCCAGTTGCGGATGTCCGAGCATTTCTTCGAGGCGCATCGAGCCGCAAAGAACTAAGCGTACTCGAGGCACACCATCTCGGGCAAGATTGGTGATCAATCGCAGCTCTTCTAGGAGCTTTATCGACAAGGTTTGGGCTTCGTCGACAATGAGAACCACTCCATCGGTTGGGTTTTCATTGGAGGGTTGCAGTCGGTCTAAGAGTGAAAGACGCAGCTCGCCTTCGCTGAGATCGCGGTACGGCATCCGCAATTCAAAGAGCAGGTTCTGTAGAAGGGCACGCCGCGAGCAAAGCTGGGAGCTAGAAAGTAGGATCACTTCAAAGCTGCGACGAAAGACTTCGCCTATTCTCAAGCAGACCATCGATTTTCCAAGCCCCGTTCGTCCGAGAATGACGACCGGTCCTTCGGATCGGCTAATCGCTCGCGAGCAGCTTTGAAATGCGGCCTCTTGGCCAGCGACGGGACAATAGCGTTCGAGGGTTGGAACGGTTAAAAATGGACGTTTTTGCAGTCCGAAGAATGATTCGTGCATCCTAATCGCTTCCCAACCTAAAATCGGAACGACACGCTGGAGTGTCTTGGTTCGACGTAAAAATGTCTGCCTATTGTCAGTTTTGTCGGCACTGCGTAACCGTTATCTTCAGTAGACTCGTCCAAGAAGCTTGGTTTCGACTGCTCGATTTCGCTAGCGATGATTAGACTAGGGCTTTTTAGTCCTGTAGGTATCGTTGGATGGCACAGCAAAATTTCGTTGTTTCCGATCGCATTCCCGCGCCGGCCAGAAATCTATTATTGCTTTTGCAAAGTACGCTCAAGCTTCCCAAGTCGCAATGCCAGCAAATCATCCAGGAGGGTGGGGTTCGAGTGAATGGCAAGTCTCGAACCAAATCGCACCAGCAATTGGAGTGCGGGGATCGCGTCGAAGTGCAATGGCTACCGCAACCCGTGCAACTTCGCAGCCAGGGAAAGAAGGCGACCAGTCTCGAAACTTTTTCGGTAGTTTACGATGACCAAGATCTCTTGGTCGTTCATAAACCTGCCAATCTTTTAACGGTTCCGACGCCGCATCGCGAATCACGAACGCTCATTTCACTGGTCACGGCGCATTTGAAGCGAACGGCGACCGGCGAACAAGCGTATTGCGTTCATCGTTTGGATCGTGGCGTTTCTGGATTGCTTGTCTTTGCGAAGTCGATCGAGGTTGCGGAACTGATTCGCGATCAGTTTGCCGCACGCAAACCCGATCGGCAATACGTCGCTATCGTCACCGGTACATGGCGGAAGGAACAAGGAACGATCCGAACACATCTGGCTACCGACGATGATCTGAATCGCTACTCGACAACCGATACCGACAAAGGTGAACTTGCGATTACGCATTATGAAGTTCGCGAACAATGGAGCGATGCAAGCCTGCTCGAAGTTCGACTAGAGACCGGTCGTCGAAATCAAATCCGTGTCCATTTAGCCGAAGCCGAGCATCCAGTTCTCGGCGACCCACGCTATCGGCCACAGCAGGCGACCCACTGGGCCTGGCCTTATCGCAGAATCGCCTTACATGCCGAGTCACTTGGCTTCCAACATCCTCGAACTACCGAACCGCTTAGTTTTAAATCGAATTGGCCCAAAGAGTTTCGCGACTTTCAGCGGCTCGTCAAAAAGCAATAGACGATGGACCCATCGCAGCAATATCCTGTTCGCGCAATCAGTCGACTCAAGCTGACGATACTCTTGTTGGCCATTTCGATAATTCCACCAGCGTTTGTGGTAACGATGGTTGTCTCGCACAAACCGCCGCCAGAACCACGACTGGTCGTCAAGGTGACGCAAGATCTAATCGTTCACGCGCCGCGGAATTCCCCCACGTCACCGCGGATTCTACCTTGTATTATCGTCGAGAATCCTACCGCTGAAACGTGGCGAAATATTGCCGTCAGTTTGAACAAAGAGTTCTTTTACTATCACTCCTCGACACTTGAATCAAGCCAGAGCTTTACGGTCCCACTAGAGTTTTTTGTGACCAAGGGAGGCAACGTTGCATTCCAACCAGGCAGTGAGACCGTGCGGCAAGTCACCGTTTTTGCACAGATCCCCTCGGGAGCGCGCGGCGTCCGCGAACTATTTTTTGATCGAGACGGACAAGCGGCAGTCGAAACAGAAAATCCCTAAATGATTCTGCGACGCGTCTTGCGGTAGTGGATCTTGTTAAAGATCCCCAAGCACAGCGAGGTAATCGCGCCTTCGAATGCCGCAAGGATAAGCCTAAAAATGTCGCGGTGTGGCGCGAGCCGCCCGGTGTTATGTTAGGTTTTCAACGCTTTACCCGACGGCTTGCGCCGTTCCGCTATGTTAACCTTGCGACATCCGGAGCTAAACTTTCGTCGCGAGATGAATCCACTGGGCGGAAAGATCGCTCGAACTGGCTTGATCGAGGACCACTTTTAGATTGGCATGCTGCTGGAGTATCGATGCTGGAACGTTGGGAGTCAGCGGTCCTTGTATCGTATTCGAAACTGCGGCCGCCTTACGACGATCGGGGACGCTACAAATGATCGATTGACTTACCATAATCTGATGGATAGTCATGCTGATGGCTTGGGTTGGTACTTGCTCTAGTCTATCGAACCAACCTTCGCCAACCTGTTGTTTTCGGCAGGCTTCATCGAGCTCGACAATCTGGTACCCGTCCTGGGTCTCGAAGTTGGCGGGAGGGTCGTTAAATGCCAGGTGCCCGTTTTCGCCGATTCCGACCAAGGCGACATCGATCGGCGCGGCTTGTACTAACTTCGACGCTCGTTCGCAAACCAACGTCGGATCGCTCAAGCCATCCAAATAGTGGAACGATCGCAACGGTACTCGATCGACGAACCTGCTTTTGAGGTAGCCACAAAAGGATGCCGGGTGGTCGATCCCGAATCCGAGATACTCATCGAGATGGAATCCATCGATTCGACTCCAATCGATATTCGGCGTATTCACCAAGCTGTCGAGGACTTCGAACTGGCTCGACCCTGTTGCCACAATGATACGCGCACAACCATTCTGCTGGAGTGCTTGTCGAATTTTCTCGACGGCACATTTAGCGGCAAATTTTCCTAGTCCGATTCGATCCTGAGCGATTGCAAGTTCCAAGCGTCGACTCCTAGTTGCGTGAAATGTAATAGGTCGACCAATATAGTGCTCAGAATCGATTTCGCCAACTTGGGGATCGCAAGCCTGTCGCTTATGCCACTTGGCTTTAAAGAGCTCTTATCCGCGAACTAATCCTGGAGTAACGTCCAAGTCGAGACTGTCAAACTGCTGGATTCGAACTTTTTCCCAGGCTAAGGCTCCCATGACCGCGTTATCGGTACACAATTCTGGTGGTGCGAAAATGACTTCGCCTCCGATGGATTCGATTCGCTGGGCGAGAAGTTCACGGAAAAGACGATTAGCGGCGACGCCACCCCCAATACAAATTCTTTGGAGCTTCGTTTGCCGGATCGCAGCCACCGCCTTACCGACCAAGCAGTCGATGACGGCACGTTGGAACGATGCGGCAACGTCCGCCCGTTGTTGCTCGTCGAGTTTCAATTGCGTGAAATCTTGTTTTCCTTTTCCGACCAAATGATAACGCACGGCTGTTTTTAAACCGGAGAAACTAAACTCCAATCGCGATGGGTCATCCAGGAGCGGTCGAGGGAATGCGTACGCTTTTTCGTTTCCGGACTCGGCAAGTTTGGCCAATCTTGGTCCGCCAGGAAAAGGTATTCCAAGCATAACGGCTACTTTGTCAAAGGCTTCACCGGCCGCGTCATCGATGGTTCCTCCTAGCAACTTCCAGTCGGCAAAGGATTCGCAGCGATAAAGATGGGTATGACCACCGCTAACGACGAATCCTAGGCACGGAAAAATGCTTGTCGGCTTGCCTAAACCACAGGCGTAAATATGAGCATGAATATGATTTACAGCGACTAGCGGTTTGTTCCAAGCTAAGCAAAGTCCTTTCGCTGCACATAGACCGACCAGCAAGGAGCCTGGCAAACCCGGTTGCGTTGCGACGGCGATCGCCACAATTTGATCGATTTCGATACCGGCTTTCCGGATCGTAAGGTCGATAATCGGAACGATGCGTTCAAGGTGGGCGCGAGCCGCAATTTCGGGTACGACTCCTTGGAATTCTTGATGCAATTCTTCTTGCCCGGCGACCGCAGAAGCGCATACCTTGCCATCTTCATCGATAATCGCTGCCGCCGTCTCGTCGCAGGTCGATTCGAGGGCTAGGATGACTTTTCGCATTTGAAAATGAACTCAATATGAAGTGATCGAACGGGTGGCTTACGATATTCGCCGTTGGTCGATCCCACCCGCATACTGAAACCAGCTATACTGTGTAGTTCGCCGTACGATTATAAACCATACAAATACAGGGAAGTCTCAATGCGGCTTCGAGTGGGATTGATAGGTCAAGGTAGCGACTGGACGACTCGTTATCAACCGGCGTTGCGATCGCTTCCGGATCGTTTTGAAGTGCGAGCCGTGTATGGCTCGGTCTCGGCATTGTCGGATCATGTTGCCCGAGAATTTGGTGCCAAGCGCGAAGATAGTTTCCGAAATATGATGCGTCGCAGTGACATCGACGCGATTATGATCTTGGAATCTGATTGGTACGGAATGGTCCCTCTGCTGGCTGCATGTGAATACAACAAGGCGGTATATTGCAGCTCGAGCATCAATTTTGATCCCGAGTTCGCAGATCAAATTCGAGATCGCGTTGAAGAATCAGGAATCGCGTTCATGGTCGAACTTCCCAGACGATTTGCGCCAGCGACCCTTCGATTGAAAGAACTCATGGCCACTCGGCTCGGCAAGCCGCGATTGCTCTTTTGTCACCGTCGGCTACCCAACGAGTCTTTCGATTCGAGGGAGTCGAAGGAAGCCAGGCAGCGAAGTCAGTATGAATTGGTCGAGCTGATCGACTGGTGTCGCTATTTGGTGGGCCGCAATCCAAACTGGGTTCAAGCTATTCGTCATCCGACGCGAACAGAGTTAAACCGGTCGGACTACCAGATCTTAAGTTTGGGGTTCGGCGATCCGGAAAAAGATCTCGATGCGGTGCTCGCACAGATTAGCTGCGGTGCTTACATGCCGGCTGGTTGGCAAGAAGCAATTGCTTTTCGACCGCCAGCGGCTGTTCAGGTTTGTTGTGAAAAAGGGATCGCCTTTATCGATCTACCCAGTACCCTCATATGGTTCGACGACGCCGGCCGACATCAAGAAGTTCTCGACACGGAACTGCCTGTAGGAAATCAATTGCTAACACAGTTCCATCGCGCCGTGACAAGCTTCGTGCGAAAGACGAGCGATCTGGAAGACACCTTTCGCGCGCTCGATATCTTGCGGTGTGCTCAGCGAAGCATGGTCACGGCCGAGCGCCAAATGCTTGAATAAGCAATGACGCAAGTTTTGACGTTGTGCCTTCATTCTAGAGTGCCAGCGACGTGCTTCGTGTACTGGCGAGCAAATTGCGGTAGCGCTGAAGCAACTGATTCAAGAGCATGACGAGATAAACATTCCCGACCAGCGAGACGAGAAACAATAGCGGAACGAGGTAGTTCGATGAACCGTTGGTTTGAAGGGGATAGTTGCGTTCGTCGAAGTCACTTCGCGAGGAAGTTCGTCGGTTCGGATCGACGACAGAAGGCGTACTAACGCCACCGGCCATTGAATTGTTCCCAAGCAACAGCGGAGGTTGGTTTTGGAACATGGGGGCAGGGACTACCTGATTGGTGGCCATCTGATTTGGCAAGACGCCGCCATAGTTCGTGTTGGGGTTCCCAACGGTTGGATAGCCGTTGTTGCTGTTGCCGTTATATGGGATCATCGACGGAGGAGGGCTATAAGCATTTTGATTCGAGGCGTAACGAGCGTCTGGACCTTGCAAGCCATAGTTGAAATTCGTCGCGTTTGTATTCCCCTGTTGAGTCTGCGAATTGGGGTAGCTGTTGGGATTGGAATACGGCGTACTCGAAGCATTGGGGAAACCGGATTGATTCGAATTCGAAAAGTTGGTGCTGCTAGGCGTCGAATAGGAACCACTCTGGCCCAAGTTTCCACTGTTGTAATTATTGGGATTGCCAAAGTTATCATTCGAAAAAGAGCTGTTCGAACCGTAGGTGTTGGAATTAGAACCACGTCGGCTGTCGAAGCCGTTGGTAGTGCCCGGATTTACCGAAGTGCCCGTCACCGTAACTTGACCTCCAGTGTAGTTGTAACCTGGAGGGAGTGTCGGTCCGTAGACAACACCCGAATTCGTTGACATCGTATCTTGTCTCGGCAAAACGGAATTGTTTCCAAAACCAGTATTCGATGCACTAAAACTTCCTGGCGCAGTGGTGCTCGGCATATCGAATTGGCTGTTGAAACCCGTTCGACTATTGGGCGTCTGGTAGTTTTGGGCTAAGTCCAACGAAGGAACGGAGGCAAGACTCGGGATTGAATCTCCGAGTCTTCCACCTGTAGGCAAAGTCGGCGGACTATTTCGTTGCGGATCGATCATCACCGTCTGCCCCGAATTTTCATTAAGATTGGTGAGTTTTCTAGGCGAGAATGCGTTGGGCAACATCGATCGTGGGGCGGCCATCAACTGCGCTTCGGAAGGCTCACGCTCGACGTCGTTAGAGCCGATGCGCCAAATAACTTTGTTGACTCGTCCCTGAAGGTAGCTCGGAATATCGAGAACGATTTCTTGACCGCCCGTCGCCATCTGACTGGCTATCTGCGGAGTTACTTGCGCGATATACGACAAGGAACCATCGCTTTCAGGTTTCCATCCAAATTTGACACCTAACGAAGTTGCGTCTGCACCAACTTGTCCAGTTAATGCAACCGTCCATAGAAATAATGCGATGCTATTCATAGCAGCCTCTTGCAATGATCCAATGTGAAGTGCAATCTCCAAGCAGCACTTGCACCTATTAACGATACATCCTAGGGGATTTACCTCGTTCAAGTAAAGAGAGCAAACCAGGGCTTTTGGAGATTTGCCAGCAAAATCCACTGGCTTTTTTCCTCTGAGTTAAGAATCAACGTTAGATTTTAGGGTGGCACGCTCTGAGGCTTTGCGAAGGGCTTGGCGAATTTCAAATTTTCTCCACGCCTATCGTTGGACGCGAGCGGAGCCGCCTTGAGCCATCGACTCGACCTCGGGTAGTTTGGCCATCGACGTATCGCCGGGGAAAGTCGTCAATAGCGCTCCGTGCGCCCAGCCTAGACGCAACGATTCGTCAGGCGTTTTGCCTTTAAGCATCCCATAGATCAAGCCAGATGCGAAACCGTCGCCACCGCCGATGCGGTCGACTACGTCGAGTTCACAGGTTGGGCTGACATAGCGTTGTCCGTCGTACCAAAGAACCGCCGCCCACTCGTGACGGTTGGTCGATCGGACTTCGCGAAGGGTTGTTGCTACCATCTTCACATTTGGAAATTTGGTGACGGCGCGCTCGATCATCTTGAAGAACGAATCTGGATCGAGTTTCGACTTGGATTCTACATCCTGTCCTTCAATACCGAGCCCTTTTTGAAGATCTTCTTCATTGCCGACGAGCATATCGACGTTAGCGACGATTTTCGAAATCATCTCTTGGCCTTTGGCCGCACCACCGATCGTTGCCCAAAGCTTGGCACGATAGTTAAGATCGAACGATGTCACAGCTCCCGAGGCTTGAGCCGCTTTCATGCCTTCGACGATCAAATCCGCCGTTGTCGGCGACAGGGCGGCGAATATCCCTCCGGAATGGAACCAACGGACTCCGGCTGCGAAGATCGATTTCCAATCGAAATCGCCTGGCTTGAGCAATCCACCGGCTTCATTGGCGCGATTGTAAAACACGACTGGCGGTCGAACGCCTTGACCGCGATCGCTGTAGACCGTTGCAATGTTCGGACCGCGAACGCCATCGTGTTCAAAGTGCTTATAAAATGTCTTGACGCCCATCTCGCGGACGCGATTTTGAACCAATTCGCCGATCCCATAATTGACCATCGCCGTCGCGACACCAGTCTTGAGACCGAAGCAGTCGGCCAAATTCGCGGCGACGTTGTATTCACCACCCGAGACGTGAATATCGAAGTTTCGAGCTTTGCGAAACGGGATGATCCCCGGATCGAGGCGATGGACCAGAGCTCCTAAGGATAAGAAATCGAGATCACAAGCATCTTGTCGAACTTTAAGTTGGGCCATGAGTAAACTTCGCTCCGATAGTAAGGATGAATATGTTGAAAATTTATGAAGCTAAATCGTGGTCGATGAAAAACCGCCATCGACGACCAAGTTTTGACCAGTGACAAAGGAAGATGCTTTGTAGGCAGCCAGAAAGATCGCTGCGCCCGAAAGCTCGGAGCAATCACCAAATCGAGCCATCGGCGTGTGCCCGATGATCTGCTGACCACGGGCAGACAAGCTCCCATCGGCGTTATAAAGCAAGGCGCGATTTTGCTCAGCCGGGAAAAATCCGGGGCTAATCGCATTGACGCGGATTCCATCGGTGGCCCATTGCCGAGCCAGGAACTGCGTCAAGTTGATCACGGCAGCTTTTGAAGCGGAATACGCAACGACTCGCGACAGCGGAATCATACCGGCCATCGACGCGATATTGATAATGCTGCCCGAACGCCGCTTCAACATCTGTCGACCGAAGACCTGGCTTGGTAGCAAGACGCCGCCGACCAAATTGAGATCGAAAACGTCGCGCCAGGCATCCAAGTTCAGATTGCAAAAATCGGCCCCCGGCGGCAGTGTCGCTTCGGGCCGATTCCCGCCGGCGGCATTTACCAGCGTTGTCACTGGCCCAAGCGCAGCTTCGATTGCTGCGCAAGCGTCTTCCAATGACGTCGTACTCAGCGCATCGGCTGCTTGGAAAATTGCTCGTCCACCATCGGCCACAATTTGCTCGACACGTTCGGCACCTCGCTGTTGACTGCGCCCGACGACAGCAACTGCTGCCCCAGCTTTGGCCAACGCGCTTGCCATCGATCCACCCAGCCCGCCAGTTCCGCCGATAACGACCGCGACACTGCCATCCAATCGAAATAGATCTGTCACTCGAGGTTATCCTTCCATCACATCGGACTCACGCGACTTCGCAAGTTCGCCAACCGATGCTTCGTATTTCTTAGTGAGCTCTTGAACTTCTTCTTTGGCTTTTTCGCAATCATCCTCCCCCGCCAGCTTATCCTTTTCAGCCGTCTCGACAGCTTTGTTCGCGTCGCGACGTATGCTTCGAATACTGATCCGGGCTTCTTCAGCAAGCTCTTTGATTCGCGTTACCAATTTCTTGCGAACATCAGCCGAAAGGGGCGGGATGTTGATTCGAATGATGCGTCCATCGTTCTGTGGATTCAAACCAAGTTCACTGGCAACAATGGCCTTTTCGATATCTTTAATCGTGCTTGGATCGAACGGACGAATGACTAGTTGATTCGGTTCTGGGGCGCCGACCGAAGCCAGTTGTTTGAGTGGACTTTGAGAACCATAAACAGTGACTCGAACCGAGTCGACTAATCCTGGTGTTGCCCGACCCGTTCGAATTCCAGCGAGGTTGTTCTTAAGTATTCCAAGAGCTTTTTCCATCCGCTCTTCTGCATCTGATGTGACGTCATTCAAACTCATGATTGATTTCTTTCGTTACTCGATATGAAGTTACAATCGCAATCTACAAAATCTTGGATCAGACTTGTTCGGCGTTTGTTTTGCGAGGGCTAATCCGCGTGCCGACCGCCTGGCCGCTCACGGCCTTTACGATATTACCATCTTTCTTGAAGTTGAAGACTAGGATAGGCAGTCCGTGCGTTCGGCATTGAGCGATTGCCGTAGAATCCATGACTTTCAAGTTCTTTTCGATGACCGTGTCGTAATCTAGATCTCGATAGAGGATCGCATGCGGGTTTTTCTCTGGATCTTCGCTGTAGACACCGTCGACTCTCGTCGCCTTGAGTACGATATCGGCGTCTAGTTCCAGTCCGCGCTGAGCCGCCGCCGTATCGGTCGTGACATACGGACCGCCCGTTCCAGCCGCCAAGATGACGATTCGCCCTTTTTCCAAGTGCCGGATAGCGCGTCGTCGAATATAGGCCTCGGCGACTCCATCCATGCGAATTGCAGACATAACACGTGTTGCACAACCGATGTGTTCGAGCGCATCTTGCATTGCCAACGCATTGATCACCGTCGCTAACATTCCCATATAGTGGGCGGTCGCTTCTTGGATTTTTTCACCGCTGGAACCTTTGAATTGGGCACCGCGAAGAATGTTCCCACCGCCGATGACGACAGCGATCTGACACCCCAGCGCATGCGCGTTCTGGATCTGCTTGGCGATGACCGTCACTTCATCCATGCTGATACCGCGCTCGCCGGAATGCGCCAAGCTTTCGCCAGACAGCTTCAGGATCACGCGATGGTAAAACGGCGTTTCAGCTTTCGTAGTGGGTTCAACCATCCTAGGCTATTTCTACTTTCTCATACTGCAACAAAATCAATATGCATTGCAAATAGTGTCCGAGTTCAAAAGTGGCGTACGTATTCGGCTTACGATTTTTCTATCGCAAGCTAGAAGCTTACGCCACTTATCGATCGAACGATCTTAAGCCGAGATTTCGCCTAGAACGTAATGAACAAACTTGTTGACTTTAAGGCCGTGGCTCGAAGCATACTGACCGACGGTTTGTTTGTCGTCTTTAACGAATGGCTGTTCCAGAAGAACGCGCTCCGCATAAAATTGCTTCAATCGTCCTTCGACCATCTTGTCGACGATCGCTGCAGGCTTCCCTTCTTGAAGGGCGGCTTGCCGAAGCATTTCTCGCTCTCGTTCAACAATCGCTGGATCGAGTTCGGCGGTAGTCAACGCCGCTGGACGCATCGCCGCGACATGCATCGCAACGTCTTTGGCAGCTTCGTCTGTTCCACCTTGGATCTGCAATAAAACACCGGCGACCGTACCGCTATTATGCGAGTAACCGCCACATGTTCCTTCGAATCGAGTGAAGCGACCAACCTCAAATTTTTCGCGAATGCGATTGAATAGTTCATCGCGTTGTTCGCCGAGAGAAATCGAAGGCTTGCTTGGCGACTTCAGCTTGAGAAGTTCGTCAGCGGTCGTTACGCTGCTCTTGGAAAGCGCTTCAGCTAAATCGGATGCCAACTGAATAAATTCTTCATTTTGCGTCACTGGAGCACTTTCGCACTTCAGTTCAACAATCGCGCCGTTGGATTTGGTTGTGCCAGCAAAAATCCCAAATCTTCCGAACGCCGTTTCGCGATCGGTTCGGTTCTCACCAAGCTTTTGCCCCTTCTTGCGAAGCAATTCGATCGCCTTTTCTTGATCGCCATTCGCTTCAGCCAATGCTTGCTTGCAATCCATCAACGGCAAGCCGGTTCTTTCACGAAAGGCTTTTACAGCAGCAGCGGTTATATCGGCCATTTTTATAACTCCTCTTTAAATACAGACAGACTATTGGTTTATGTAAGATTGCAAATGACAAGTCGAGGCATATTCCGAAGAAGTTAATGTAGCCAAACTTGCTCGCCGAACTTCGGCGGCCTGACTTTTTCTTCGCGGAATGCACGAAACGACCATCGCACTACGGCATTACGGCATTACGCAGGCTGCGACTGTTCGGATTTCTCAGCTTCTTCTGCCGAGATCGCGGCCGCAGCCGGCGGTGCGGCTTGCGCTGACGCTGCGGCTGGAGCTGACTTCTGCGATTCAGGATTCTCAGCTCGTCCTGCAAGAACGGCATCCGCCAATTGCTTCATGATCAGATCGATCGATCGAATACCGTCGTCATTGCCTGGAATCGGAAGATCGATCAACGATGGATCACAATCGGTATCGATTAAGGCAACGGTCGTAATCCCAAGCTTTCGAGCTTCCTTGATGGCGTTCTTTTCCTTGTTAGGATCGACGATCACCAAGCATTCTGGGATTCGATTCATCGATCGCAAACCGTTCAAGTTACGATAGATTTTGTTGTATTCTCGCTTGAGCGACGACTGCATTTTCTTCGAGAAGGTATTGAGCTCTTCGCCGCCCATAATCTTCTCGAGCTGTTCAAGTCGGCTCATTCGGTTTCGCACGGTGCGGAAGTTTGTCAACGCCCCACCCAGCCAACGCTCGCTGACAAACGGCATGCCGCAGCGCGTAGCTTCTCGCTGAATGACTTCGGATGCTTGTCGCTTTGTCCCAACGAACAAAATCAACGAACCGCCATTCGCAACTTGACTAAGATATTTTTTGGCTCGCAGCATTCCACGAAGCGTTTCGCGAATATCGATAATATGAATCAGATTCTTGCGTCCGTAGATATACGGAGCCATCTTCGGATTCCATCGGCTGACGCGGTGACCGAAGTGAGCTCCCGCTTCGATCAATTTCTGGACTAATTCTGTCGCCATATGTATCAACTGACCTTTCAAGTTTCCCAAGGCTTTTCCCGGGCGCAATGCTGGCGGTTGCCAACACAGGTAACTTATGCTTTGTTATCAATTTGTAACAATGCAGTCGTGACCTTCAGCGGTCTATTCCCGATCAAACTGGGGGGGCAAATTAGAAAGTCCGGGGGTCAACGAGCAAGGCTCGCGGGAAGGAAATACACCCTTCACCCAACCAAAAATACCGGCTTTCGGAGCTCTAAAATAACCGTTCGAGGGCTCAATCGTCAATCGCGAATCGGGCGTTTAGCACAATTGGCCGTCTTTTTTGTAGCGAAGTCGCTCAGATTTTCGATGGTGGACTCATCAATAGCCCAAGGCAGGTCAGTAATTGAAGCTACGCAATTAGCCGCAGAGCGTTAGCTCCGGTTTCCTTGTGATAACCGGGCCTAACGGCCGTCGGCTAATGCGCAAAATTTATTTCTGACTCGCCGTGATCAATAGCCAACCGAACTGCGACCGCACTTAAGCGTAAGACGGTAAGATAATAAAGGACTGATTCTTAATTGCATCGCGTAAGCCCGCCTTTTTCTGACAATGACCGAAGCCAATGACCGACCAAGATTTGATCGTTTCGAAGGTTAGCAAATCGTATGAAACAGCTCATGACCATCTTTCGGTGCTCAAAGAGTTGAGCTTTTCGATGGATCGAGGCGAAAGCATCGCCGTAACCGGTCCGAGCGGAATCGGCAAATCGACCTTGCTCCACATTCTGGGCACCTTGGACCGACCTACCAGCGGCTCGGTTCAGTTGCTCGGCGAAGACCCGTTTGCGCTAGACGACGCCGGACAAGCTCGATTTCGACGCAAACATATCGGCTTTATCTTTCAAGACCATCATTTGATGCCCCAACTGAGTGTCCTCGAAAACACGCTTCTTCCCGCATTAGCGGAAGGACGGAGCACTGCCGAGCACTATTCACGCGCAACGAATCTTCTCGAAGCGGTTGGGCTCAGTGATCGCATCTCGCATTTGCCTAGTGAACTTAGCGGCGGTGAACGAGAACGTGTCGCTGTCGCGCGATCAATGCTGCTTCGTCCGACGCTGATCTTGGCGGATGAGCCGACTGGAAATCTCGATCCTGAAAATGCTCGCAAGATCGGCCAACTGCTTTTAGATTTACAGCGGCAAGAAAACACATTGCTGGTCGTCGTCACGCACTCGGCAGAACTTGCCTCTCAAATGAGCCGACAACTATCGCTCACCAAAGGGCAATCGCAATGACGCAGAAAGTCGAAAATGAATTGCCCAGCCAATCCGTGAAAACCTTGGGGCTATTACAAGTAGCCATGAAGGGTCTTCGCTTTTACCGCAGTATGTTGTGGCCGGTTGCTTTAGGTGTATCGGCAGCAACGGCCGTCATCGTTGGCGCGCTCTTGGTCGGGGACAGCGTTCGAGGGTCGTTAAAATATCTGGCTCTCGATAGACTCGGCAAAATCGATCATCTGCTGCTTGCTCCGCGATTTTTTGAACAGTCGGTCATTGAACGCTGGCACGACGATTTGAAGTTCCCAATCGACGAAGTCGGCCAGCCGATTCCAGCAATATTTTTCCCTCAGACAACTGTCGAAAAAACGCAAAGTTCACCGAACGATGTCGATGGCACCACGCGGGCTGGCAGTGTTTTGGTGATGGGCGTTACCAAAGATTTTTGGCTACTTGGTGACTCGATGCCCTCCATCGAAATCGGCCCGAATGAAATCGTCTTGAATCAAACCTTGGCCGACGAACTCAACGTCGACGTCGGTAGCAAGGTAACCATTCGCTTACCTGCTCAAGCAGCCGTACCTGCCGATAGCCCGCTTGGTCGTCGCGATAGCGAAACGGTAAATCTGCCCGGACAAAAAGTGATTCAAATTATTCCTAGTCGATCGCTTGGGCGGTTCGATTTGCGAAGCAACCAGCGTCCGTCGAAGAATGCTTTTCTTTCTCTGGAAACAATTCAGCGCGTCTTGGGTCGCGAAGGCGAAGTGAACGGCGCAATCATTCCACAACCAGACGCGATGAATGCAACTGAATCATCGAGTCGCACCAAACAGATGCCGCTAGAAGATTCCAAGAAACCGGCAGCATCATCGAATCCTTCGAAAGCAATCCAACTTCAGTTGCTTGAGAGCTTGCCGCTATCGCTGGTCGATATCGGAATCAGGGTCTCTCACATCGAACGCCGCTTTCCAGACGAGAGTCTCGGAGAATTGAAAACAGAATCCCAGCCGTCGGTCGTCAAAATCATTGACTACTACCAAGTAACGACCGATCAAATGCTGCTGCCCGATAGTATCGTAACAAAGATTAGCGCGATTTGGCCAGAATCGAAAATCAGTCGCGTCCTCACGTACCTTGCCAACGGCATTCGCAAAGTATCCGACGATGCGGACGGTTTATCGATCGCCTATTCCACCATTTCAGCAATCGATCCGTTGACGCTGCATGCCAAATCGATTGGCTTTGAAGATCCATCGATTCAGAATATCACGCTGCTCGATAACGGTGATGCGTTGATCAATTCATGGTTGGCCAGTGAGCTCAACGTCGCCGTCGGCGATTCTTTGCAAATCGACTATTTTTTACCAGAGACCGTCGACGGCCGCGAAGTCGAAGCTTCATTCGACCTTAAAATTGCGGCCATTGTTCCACTTACCGAACCGGAATTGATCGCACCCAAAAAGGGCCCGAATCGTCGGCAGACAACCCTCTTCAATCAATCGCCGACCGTTTTTAATGATCCAGCCCTTACGCCAGACGTGCCTGGAATCACCGACCAGGCGTCGATCAACGACTGGGACTTGCCATTTTCGTTGACTCGGAAAATTCGAAATGAAGATGACGATTATTGGCAGATGCATCGTCTGACGCCTAAGCTATTCATGACCCTCGAACGCGGTCAAGCGTTATTTGGTTCGCGATTCGGAAAGGTGAGTTCGATTCGAGTTTCATCCGAAGCCGTTGGCTCGAAAGAAGCAGTTGAAAAGCAACTGCAAGATGCGATTCGACCGATTGTTAGTAGCCTCGGATGGCAAGTTATCCCGCTTCGCGAGCAGCAACTTTCAGCAGCTCGAGGGACAACGCCTTTTGATGTGCTCTTTCTAGCGCTCAGTTTTTTTGTGATCTTGTCAGCCCTGATCCTCGTTTCACTCCTCTTTCGATTGGGCGTCGAGCGTCGGGCTTCGCATTGGGGATTACTCTTATCGCTGGGATGGCCATTAAAAAATGTTCGACGACTGATCTTCGTTGAAGGACTTGGGCTCGCCATTGTCGGCTGCCTTTTGGGTGTTGGGCTAGGAGTGCTGTATGCCTTCAGCGTCTTATCGCTATTGCGAACGTGGTGGATTGGAGCGGTGGGGGCACCGTTTTTGGCTTTCTTTGTCACCGGGCGAAGCCTAGCAATCGGACTGCTCTCAGGATTGCTGATGACATGGCTTACCATTTGGCTAGCAACTCGCATGCTCGCTCGGCAACCGATGGTGCGGTTGCTCCGTGGTCGAATGGAAGCGCCGGTTGTCGTTGGACAAAAGAGAAATTTGTGGACAAAAATCGTTGCTATCTTGCTGGCGTGTGCAACGTTGGCGGTGACCATCGTCGGGTTGTTTTTGAATGGGCAAGCAGCCGGTGGAGCGTTCGTCGGAGCGGGGATGCTGGCGCTGGCAGCGATGATGATGGAAACCTTGCGGCAATTAAAAAAATCGCCCACTCCGATTGGAAATTTACAAGCCATAAAGAACTCGCAAACTAATTCAGTAGGAGTAGCAACCGCGACATCATCGTTACGTACACTTGCTATCAGCAGTATTCGCCGCAATCCGATGCGTTCGGCATTGGCCATTGGGTTGGTCTCCGTTGCGACATTGTTGATTCTTTCGATCGGCCTCTTTGAAGCATCACCCGATTTGCAAGGAACAGGCGGCTTTCAATTGATCGCCGAATCGAGTGTCCCGATCGCTAAGAGTTTGAGCGACGAAGCGTACCTTCGAGAAATACTTGGCGACAAAGCGGTATTGCTCGATCGAGCGACCATCGTTGCGATGCGAGTCCGCGACGGCGATGATGCGGGGTGCAATAACCTTTACCAAGCTACTCAACCGCGTGTACTCGGAGTCAATGCGAGAATCGTTCCGTTCGAAAGAAGTCGCCCCAAGCAAGCGACGTTTGCATGGGCTGGAACGGCGAAACCGGAAAACGAAGCTGAAAAATCATCGCATTGGAGCTTGTTGCAACGCGAAGGCGACGGAACTGCGGCGCATCCTTTCCCCGTGATGCTCGATCAGAATACGGCCTTGTGGGCACTGCACTTGACCGGCGGAGTTGGCCAGAAGTTTGCGTATACATTTGGATCCACCGAACTCCACTTTGAAACCGTGGGGCTTCTGCAGAATACGATCCTTCAGGGAAGCCTTCTGCTCGGTGAAGAAAACTTTAATCGCGCATTTCCCAACATTAGCGGCAGTCGATCATGGCTGGTAAGCGTCGCCGGCAAAGACGGCGGCGTGGAAGCGGAAAAAACTTCGGTGGATCAAGTATCAGAACTATTGGAATCGACTTGGTCGGACGAAGGAATGGACGTCGTTCAAAGCGATTCCGTCTTGCAAAACCTTCTGGCTGTGCAAAACACTTATTTAAAAGCATTTCAGTCGCTCGGTGCCCTTGGATTATTGTTGGGAACTTTTGGTTTGGCGGTTGTGCAATTGCGATCAGTCATGGAGCGACGCCCCGAATTTGGCTTGTTGCGAGCAATGGGATTTACACGGTGGCGGGTAGGCAAACTGCTGTTCTTTGAGAGTCTGACGCTCCTAATTGCGGGACTGGGTATCGGCTGCCTATCAGCCGCCATATCGCTCCTGCCAACCTTGCTCCATGGAAACATTCGCCCCAATTTTCTCTCGCCGTTAGCCATGCTGGGCGTCGTCGCCTGCTTTGGAATTTTGGCAAGCTTAGTAGCAGTTCGGCGAGCCATGCAAACCAAAATTTTAGACGCCCTCCGAAGCGACTGACCGTCATTCGACCCTTACATAAGCTGTCAATTAGCGGCACGGCGGCTAGCAGTCGGAGAATTTCATCAGGGTACCCACCGCAAAATCGCCGATTTTTCAAGCAAAATACGATCGGATCCGAGTACGAAAATGAGTTTGCCACTACCATTTCGATTGCGAATCGCGCGCGATCAAAGTACGGTAAATCGGGCTCTTCCGCAGAAACTGTGGGTGGTTTTCGTGATCCGCAATCGATTTTAGCAGTGAAATACAAGGAAAACACTGGACTGAGTGATTGCAAAAACCAAGGTT
>Ga0163150_10001744_pt1 | contig 35608 bp, 25 predicted proteins | sample OliLakLV19P2IB_FD_148628 | JGI IMG/M metagenome (GOLD analysis project Ga0163150, IMG submission 148628) | Freshwater microbial mat bacterial communities from Lake Vanda, McMurdo Dry Valleys, Antarctica - Oligotrophic Lake LV.19.P2.IB | ecosystem: Environmental > Aquatic > Freshwater > Lake >... | reverse complement strand
GTACTATCTTTTCTCCAACACAAAATCAGTTCTTTGTAATGATAACTTGTTTAAATTCGCATAATCAAAATTTCAATATGGAACGTAAGCAGGAAGTTTTACAGGATGTAGTCATCAAGTTTGCCGGTGATAGTGGGGATGGTATGCAGATGACCGGAAGCCAGTTCACCAATAATACAGCTTTGCTCGGAATTGATTTGGCCACTTTCCCGGATTTTCCGGCGGAGATAAGGGCTCCAATAGGAACCTTACCCGGAGTGAGTGGTTACCAGTTGCGGTTTTCAAGCGACAGGGTGTACACTCCCGGTGATGCCTGCGATGTGCTGGTAGCTATGAATGCAGCCGCACTAAAAACAAACCTTACGGCTATAAAGAAAGGTGGAAAAATCATTGTGAACACAGACGGGTTTGATTCAAGAAACCTGCGATTGGCAAATTATCCCGAGGGAGTAAATCCATTGGAGAATGACAGCCTGGCCAATTACGAAGTGATAAAGATGGATGTGACGAAAATGACAAGAGAGGCATTGAAAGACATCACTATGGGGATGAAAGAAAAAGACCGGGCCAAAAATATGTTTGTGCTTGGTTTTTTATACTGGATGTATGGGCGGGAAATGAATAACACCGCTGACTTCCTCAAAGAAAAATTTGGTAAAAAGCCAGAGATATTTGAGAGCAACGTAAAAGCCATGCAGGCTGGCTATAATTATGGCGATACCACTGAAACGTTTACTACTACTTACAAAGTAGAGAAAGCAAAGATGGAACCAGGTAGTTATCGTTCCATTATGGGCAACCAGGCTGTTACGTATGGCTTGATTGCTGCTTCGCAAAAAAGTGGATTGCCGATTTTCCTCGGTTCATATCCCATCACACCAGCATCAGATATTTTACATGATTTAGCAAAGTATAAAAACTTTGGTGTCCGCACCTTCCAGGCAGAGGATGAGATTGCTGCTATTACTTCAGCAATTGGTGCAGCGTATGGTGGGGCATTGGGTGTAACTACTACATCGGGTCCGGGTATGGCATTGAAAGGGGAGGCAATGGGATTGGCGGTGATGCTGGAAATCCCCTTAATTATTATTGATATACAAAGAGGCGGCCCATCTACCGGATTGCCTACTAAAACGGAGCAAAGCGATTTGCTACAGTCATATTATGGAAGAAATGGTGAATGCCCGATGCCGGTTATTTCTGCCTCTACACCCGGAGATTGTTTTGATGCCATCTATGAAGCGGTAAGGATTTCTGTGCAGCACATGACACCGGTCATTTTTTTAAGTGATGGCTATATTGCCAATGGTGCAGAGCCGTGGAAGTTTCCAAAAGCGGATGACCTGCAGCCCATCACCATAAAGTTTAAAACAGATCTTGGCGACCATGAAGATGTATTTCAACCTTATTCAAGAGATGAAAAATTAGCAAGGCCCTGGGCTATTCCCGGCACAGCAGGATTGGAACACCGTATTGGTGGTTTAGAAAAACAAAACGTTACCGGTAATATAAGTTATGAACCTGAGAATCATCAGCTGATGGTGAAAATAAGACAGGAGAAAGTTGATAAAATTGCAGAGTATATTCCTTTACAAAAATTAGACAGTGGCACCGATAAAGGAAAAATATTAGTACTCGGCTGGGGTTCTACTTATGGTGCTATTAAAAGTGCCTGTGCAGAATTGCAGGCAAAAGGCCATGCTATCAGCCATGCACATCTCCGGTATGTTCGTCCTTTCCCAAAAAATCTTGGCGACATCATTAAGAACTTTGATACTGTTTTGATACCAGAGATCAACAACGGTCAGCTTATAAAAATTATCCGGGATGTTTATTTTGTAGATGCGAAAGGCTATAACAAAATAATGGGAGTGCCAATTACCAAAACAGAACTTGTAATGAAGCTGCAAGAAATGCTGGCTGTATAAGCAATTGATTTGTACATCATTAAACTTTTCAGAATGTGGTAAAGGAAAACCTTTACACTACCGACATGGAAGCTGTGAAAAAATACAACGATGCCCGCAAAGTTTTTTACAAATGAGACTTTCCGGCAGCTACCTGGGTGCAGATTTCAAGATTGTTTATGTATGATGCAAGATTGAAAGTGGAGCTGATTGCTCATTTACCTAAATAAAAAAGGAGGCTGTTTGCTGCCTCCTTTTATTAGTTGTGATTTTAAATTGTTTATCCTGCCGTGTAAACTTCTGTAGCATTTGGTATCATATAGGCTACAGCAAAGGCTATCATAGATAAAATGAGTCCATACATAAAAACATTATAAGCAATACGCAGATAACGATATTTTTTTGCCAGCACCACTCCCAGGAAATAATTATCCTTGATCATGCTGCTGTTCATGTAGTATTTATCGTTCAGCATTTCCGTCATACCCCAGTCGTAATCGGGCAGGCTCATATTATGAAAGTTGCCGAAGAATAACAGGTTAGTTCTTTTTGCAGCAATATCTTCCCTGGTAAAAGTGCCGCCAGATACATTGGGCCGGGTGGCCAATATGCCAAACACAATGGAGGACACACATACTATCACAATCACCGCTATGGGAATCTGCAAAGTTGGATCTGTTTGTAACCGGGGGAACAAAGCAGAGATGATAATGGAAAGAATAATAGAATTAACCGAGATAAGAATATTGGCTTTGGAGTCGGCCATCTGGCTCAGTGCCGAATGGTTTTGTGCCATGATACGAAAAACAGTAGCCATGCCCCTTTCCGACTGGCTTTCTTTTTCCTTTTTCTTTTTGGCTTCGGCGGCATCTTTAGCGGCCTCTGCTATTTTATCTTTATCTTTTTGTTTTTCCTTATCTTTTTTTTCAGGTTTCATGTCATCATTTTTTTTATCTTTTTGTTTTATCTCAGAAAGATGTAATTCTTTTACCGGCTGCAATTTTTCTTTTCCATATACGGTATGATATTTATGCCCCTCCAGGAAACGGATATTTATTTTCCGCCACTCTTTTTTGGGAATTTCTCTTCCACTAAATTCTTTAAACTCCTCCCGTAATAAAATATTTTTTTCTTTAAAATCATCGTTACCAAGATGAAATAAATCAGCATCACACATAATCCGTTCAATAGTAGTGGTGGGGCTTTGCGGAATCCGGGTGGCATTAATGCAACCCAGCACTTTATTTTTCAGCTCTTCACTGGCATCATGGACGGTTAAGAATTCAGTAGCTATTTCTATACTTCGGCTTTCATGGTCTTTAGCTACCCCGCTGGTATATCCGGTATCATGAAACCAGGCGGCCAGCACCACGGCAAACCGGTCATCGTCAGATAACTGGTGGTATTCTGCCAACTTTTCACAGGCAGCCACTACTTCTTGTGTGTGCTGAAGTGTGTGAAACCTGATACTTTTGCTAAGTTTGTTTGTTAATAGGTCTGTTACAAGTGTCCGGGCCTCCTGTAAAAGGGTTATTTGATTTTCCGACATGCTATAAAGGTAACTTTTGATAAATTTAAACAAAATAAGAATAATGAGATTTTTAAATTTTCCGGCACGGTTTGTATATGTGGCTGTGCTGCTGATAGTTGTAAACGCCGGTTGCCGCCATAAAACAAAGGTGCTGAAATCTCCGCCGCACTATAATTTTTCTACACCGCTTGCGGATAAACTTGATCCGAAGCTTCAGGAAATATCCGGGATTACCTGGGACTCTAAAAATAATATCTTTCTGGCCATAGATGATGGCTCTGAAAAACTTTATATTCTGGACAAGGATACCAGGATAATAATCGCAGAATACATTTTTGGTAAGAAAGGTGATTATGAAGACATAGCTATCTTAAATGACATACCATATATTTTGCGCAGCGATGGGATGATTACGAAATTTATCAAAGACAGTACGGGTAAAGTTTTTGGGCTGGAGGCCGGCACTATAGGTCTTACTGGTGTTAATGATTTTGAAACAATGTACAGCGATACATCCCGCAATGCATTGGTAGTTATTTGTAAGAATTGCGAAATGGATGATGATAAATCAGTTAGTGCATTTGCTTTTTATCCGGATTCAATCGGCTTTGATAATAAGCCTTTATTTACAATTGATGCAGCAAAAGTGGCAAGTCTTTCATCTTTCAAAACATCAAAATTACAGCCTTCTGCTGCCGCTATTCATCCCGTTTTAAAAAAACTGTTTATACTTTCCTCTGCCAGTAACCAATTAGTTATCACCGACCTGAATGGTAAAGTGGAATCTGTCTTTAAGCTTTCTCCCAAACTTTTTCCGCAGCCCGAAGGCATAACATTCAGGGGCAACGGTGATATGTATATTTCCAATGAAGGAATAAATACACAAGCAACGTTGCTGAAATTTGCATACGTTGCTGTCAGCGATAGTGCAAAAGCAAAAATCAATAAAGCAGGCTATGATTTCTCAACCCCCGATGAAAAAATGGAATTGGGAAAGCACCTGCGTGAAATTTCAGGTATTACGTATATACCAGATAGAAATTTGATACTGGCAGAAAATGATGAGAAGGGGGACATTTTTGTAGTGGACTTTAAAAATAAAAATGGGAATAATGGAAAAATGAAATTTGGGGGAAAGGGTGATTATGAAGACATCGTTTATACTGATACAGCGGCATATATGCTGGTAGCCACAGGCTCTGTTGTACAGGTAATGACAAAAGACAGTACGCTTGCCACAAAGGAGTTTATATTGGACAGGGGTGGTGCCAGTGAATTTGAAGCCATGTACCTCGGTGCCGATGGGAAATCCCTTGTTTTGCTCTGCAAGGAATGTTCAAAAGAAAAAGATGAAGTAAGAACAGCTTACCGGTTTGACCTGGCAACGCTTACTTTTTCTGCAGAACCTTTATATAGTGTCAATATCGCCGGCATAAAAAAAATACTGAATGATGAGGAAGCAGAATTCAAACCTTCGGCAGCAGGTATCAATCCTGTTAATGGTAAATTATACATTGTAGCATCAGTAGGAAAGCTACTGGTGGTGGCCGATAAAAATGGAAAAGTGGAACAGGTAATCCGGCTCGACCCGGTACTGTATAATCAACCGGAAGGAATGACTTTTGCGCCTAATGGAGATTTATATATTTCTAATGAAGGCGGTGAGGGTATTGCTACGATATTAAAATTTACGTATAAGAAATAAGCTTGTGGGTAGCTCTAAAAACTTCTATTTTTTTATGACCTCACCTTTATTCCGATAGCTATCGGAACCTCTCCATCCTTCGACAAGCTCCGGAGAGAGGAAAAAGGTAAGTTTTTAGAGATGCCCTTGTTTATAACCGTTTCATTTTTCTTGACTGAATTTCATTCATTGTCATAAGAGAAATAATAAGCCAGGTAAAGCCCAGTGTAAATCCGGCAAGTATGTCGGTAGTGTAATGCACCCGTAGATAAATGCGGCTAAAACCAATTAACAGGATAAGCAGCAATAAAAAAATTATTATGACTTTTTGCAGATATTTATCAGTAATGGTAATAGCAGTAAACCAAATCAGCAAGCCATAAAAAGCCACACTCATAAAAGCATGTCCGCTGGGAAAACTAAAGTTAGTAATACCTTGTATTAATGGATCGGCAGGCCGTTGTCGCTGAAAAAGCCTTTTTAATGCGGACATAACGATTACATTGCTTAATGCCACTACTGCTACAGTAATAGCAAACCAGTAATTTTTTTGGCGACAGAAAATAACTATTAATAAAATATTTGCGATAATTAAAAATGCTGTGTTACCCAAAAAAGTAATCAGCCGCATTATTTGAGTAAGAGTGCCGGTTCGTTGAGGGGTAAGTGCTTCAAACACTCTTTCGTCCATAGTGCTTCCGCCTGCTATAAAAACAACCCATGCAATAAAAGAAAATAATAGCAGGGCTATAAAAAGAATAAATACTATTCTCTTTCTTCCTGGTAAGAGCCAGGTTTTTACCGGAGTATTTTTAGAAGTATAAATATTTCTCATGCAGTAAATCCCTTATGCCGAAATTAAACATTGCCTGAATATATAAGCCAGTATAAGCAATTAATAATTCAGGTTGATTTTAGTGCCAATTGAAAAATTCATTACCCTGTCTCCGGCAGCATAGCCGGCAGCACCGGTAATGACAAAAAGATTAAAGGGAACAAAATAAAAACCTCCGCCAACAGCACTATGATAAGTTTTACTTATTTCTCCCGGCACTCTTACACGACCAAAATCATAAAAAGCGGTAAGACCAAAAGGGCCTGATAAAATATACGAATCAATATCAAACAGCTTTGCCCTTAACTCAAGGCTGGCATATCCCGCACTTTTGCCCTGGTAGCGGTTATTCCTGAATCCCTGCAGATTATTATTGCCAAGTGTAATGGCCTGAAAAAATTCGTAGTGCTTGCTTAAAATGCGGCTGATACCTGCTTTGAATACCCCTACTAATTTGGAGTTATTCTTGCTTATATAAAGCGTCATGTCTGAAGAATATTTGGAAAAATTTTGACTGTTACTGATACCGGCAGTGTATACAAATTCATTATCCCAATGTATGCCCCGTGTCGGGAAAATTTCGCTGTTTCTGTTATCAAAGTGAAGGGCAAACTTTACTCCTGCATAGGCTTTTTTGCTAAAAATATTTCCTGAATCCAGGCCAACATTCTGTGGGTTCGATAAAATATTGCCTTTGGTAAATTTATAATCATTTGCATACCGGAAATAATACGGCCCAAACATCACATGAAATCTTTCTAAATACCGCATGCGGAAAAGGGCACTTATTTCTGATGTTTTATACTTCACATTGTAAAAATCATCAGGTTTGGACCCATCAATTTTTGTGTTGTTTCCTATTCCAAAAAAATTATATAGTCCGGGGTTTACCGAGTTTGCCTGCAGCAATACATCCAGGTTACGGGTAATATGGTTAAACTCTCCCCTATAATAAAACTGGTAAGCCCGGTTAAAAGTATACAAAAAAGCAAATTTTTGGTCAGAAGCATAAGGCAGGTTTCTGAAACCAAAAGTTCTTTTAGAAAAACCAATTCCGACAGAAGATCCAAAGTCTGAGTTATAGGAAACCAACAACTGGGGAAACCTTGTTGTGTTGTATTGAAACCCGGTAATAGTATTATCATTCACCGGGGGATTCAGTGAAAAACGATTTTTAGCCCGGCTTGCATTCCTGATAAAGTTTTCATCAGCTTTGATATCGTATAACAGGCTTTCTACCTGCCCCCTGAGATCAAAAGTATCATTGCCCTTGCCGCCGATTATTCTGAATTTAATCCTGGATGAAGCTGCAGAATCAATATAGAAGAGATCATCGTTATTTAATCCAAATAACCTTATTTCATGTGTTACAGCAGGATTAAAAACCCTGTCATACATAATAAAGCTGGTGTCATTCCCTCTTGCAATGGCATACACCCTTACCTGCAAGCCCTTATCGGTATTACTTACTTTAAAATATTCTCTATCATTACTGCCGATAATATTTACTTTGGTGGAGATAAAATTATAATACGCCATGCCGCTCTGAGTAAGTAAATTGCGGCGGTTGATCATTTTTTTAATAAAGGATTCACCACGAATAGGAAAAATTTCGGGCGGTAGTTTCATAACTGCTTTACGGATTACAGAATCGCTTAGAGATTCCTGTACAGAACTTATTGATTGTTTCCATTCTTCCGCATCCAGATCGGTAAGAAATATTCTGTCAAAATCTCTTGCTCCGTAACCCAGCCAGGTTACTTCGGGTATTGTTTGTCTGAATCCTTTTAAAAAAGGAAGTGTCCTTCTGGCAAAGAACCTCATTTGCACACCCCTGTTACGAAAGAAAGCCATTTCCCTTGATTTGGGAATTGGATTATATATTTTGCCTTTGCCCGTATCGCTGATACTCCACTTCCACTGATCAAAATGGCGATCAAAATCACCGATTATTATATCCAGCAACCTGGCCTTTAACGTAGCTGGTTGATTGGGCAGGTGATCGTTTTCGTCAAACATCTTACCCAATACTTTGGCGGTACTGATTGTATTAGATCCGTCAGCAGAGGGTTCCCTTTCTTCCAGCGTACACACTTTATCTGCAAACAATTTTCTGTAAAAAGAAAAAGCCGGATCGTCAGGCACAAAGAAAAGCTCGGGATTAGGTGTTTGAAGATCAAGACTTTTTACAAGAGGAGGAACAATAAATGAGCTGTAAGGGAAAGCAGCTGTATTAATTTCTGTTGCTGTCACCTTCATTATATTTCCCTGGAAAGCTTCAGGCAATATTTTTGTAAAATTTTTATTGATGCTTTTCAGTGTCCATTCTTTTCCTTTGGCATCTTTTAACCGCAACGATGTGGACTGCCCATCTCCGCCTAAACTCACTATCTTCATTCCGCCTTTTTCTTTTCTCAGGTTAAATACTTTCATGTTTACCGGCGTCTGCCATTCTTTCCGGTAATTTTCTCCCATAAATAATTTTTTCAATCCGGATACATCTGTGAATTTCGGATTGGCCGCTTTGTTAACCCTATCCTTGTATTTGGTAAATGGATCTTCTTGCACCTTAGAAGTGTCTTCTAAAAACTGTGGTGGTATTTTTGAAAAATTAAGTACAGTAGCATTGTAAGGATTTCTTACACTGTCTGTTACAGTATAAAAATTAACGGTTACGTTTTTATTATTAGATACTTCCAGTACAGAAAATCCTTGTGATTCTGTTGTGAAAAGACTTTTGCGGCTCTTAGTTACTCTTTGGTCTTTGCAGCCACCACCACTGATAATATAATTGTAACTGCTGTCTTTTATATATTGGAGATTGTGGTCATGTCCTGAAACAAAAATGATATTTGGAGCAACTGCTTTTATAGCTGTTGAAATCCGGTCAATCATTTCTGTATATGCCGGGTGACTCAGATCCTGTGGTGCACCAAACACACTTCTTGCAATAGGATAAGCTGAACCCAATATTGGTAAGGGTAAATATGCATTACGGGAAATATCTGTAAAAGGAAAAATATGTTGCTTTAAAGTAAAAAGGCCGCCATGCACACCATTGCTTTTAAAAGGATGATGACAGGCCAGTATGATTAGTTTTTTTGAATTGCGGGCTGCCAAATCAGCTATTTGCGCCACCAGTTGATCTTTTGTTTTATAACTGCAATCAGATTCTATACCTGGCTTATCGTAAGGATGTAACCACCACTGGCTGTCAAATAAAATCATTACCACATCTTTTCCCAATTCCACTAATACCGGACCCGGGCAGCCATCTTCAGGGTAATAGCTTACATTTTTTTTATTTATAAAGGTTACATACAATTGCTGCCGGAGAATGGCATCGTAACCTCCGGCACTGCCGTTTTTCCAATCATGGTTGCCGGGTATCATTATTACCCTGGCGGGTTTGCCGTCGGCTACTGAAAGTTGTGAGTCAAGTATGGCTCTGTCTCTACTATAGGTAGTCGACTGGTCATCTGGCAAGCCATTTCTATAAAGGTTATCGCCAAGAAAGAGAACGGTTGTTTTTTTATCAAGGGTAATCAGGTTTCGTACAGCATCTACTACCGGGTGTTTGCCATTAGTAAGCTGTCCGGCATCACCAATCAATACTATACGTTGCGTTATAGTATCTTCCTGGGCTTTCAGACACAAATTCAGGAGCAGTAAACAACCAATCAGTACAATATTTCTTTTCATCACTTCAGAAAATTAAAGGAGGTTGATTTTTTTAAAACCGTGACAGCCCCCCAAAAATGAAAATCATTAAGGAATACCTGAAGCATCCTGCTGTTTTCATTCGCCGCCAACACCTGTAAAACGCCTAATTTACAGAAAAGTTCTCCGCTAACATCAGCCATTTCAGGAAATTTACATTTCATTTAATAATATATCTTTTTTGCCTGTTGCTGATTAGATTTTCACCCTTACCGCAAGGTTTATTGCCCGCCCATCAATAGGTGCCCATAAGGCAACAAATGACGGATGGGTGATAGTTCCGGTAAACAAAGGCTCGTTTTTGCTTTGCCGGTAATCCAGCAGGTTTTCTCCGTTTAATACAACGCTTATATGCTTGCCGAATTTTCTTTCAATCAAGCCAGCCATAAAAAAATAATCAGGTGTTTTGCTTGCATCCAGCCTGTACTGGCGGCCATTGTATGAACCTTCTAATCCTATCCGCCAATTTTCCCCTATTTCTTTCACAATGGTAAAAGCCATCCTGTTTTTTGGGGTCAATGGTATAAACTGGTTTTGCTGCAAATATTTTCTTTCGGCTATTGTGAAAGTAAACCCGGCATATAATTCCCATCCATGCAGATCAGCCTGTATATAAGTATCAAACCCTTTTGTTACAACTGGTTTTGTTGTATTGGAAAAACTTACTGTTCCGGTCGGTTGTTCCGTTGCAATGACCGGCTTGTTTATCTGTGTCAGAAAAAAAGCATGGTTGATGAAAATCTCATTACCGTCACCCCATTCCTTTTTATAATTTACCTCTGCATTGTAGCCAACAGATTTTTCTGCTTTTACAGTTGCAGCAAGCGGTTGAATATTTTCTATTGCATAATCAATAATTTGTGCACCAAGTGGGTTGGGTGTTTTATATCCGAATCCAATTCCAAAACGGGTGGCCCAATGTTCATTGAAACGGTTAAAGAAAGCGATGCGGGGTAATAAGAAATTTCCATAGCGATTGTGATAATCGTTTCTCAGCCCTGCTTCCAGTAATGTGTTTTCCTTCAGTTGCCAGGTATTTTGAATAAATGCGCCGATAGTGCTATTGCTGAAATTGTTGAGCAGAATAGTTCCGGATGATATTTTTTTAAACTTATCGCCCAACACATTTATTCCGGCTACCAAACTGTTGCTGCCATACGGAACCAGTAAAGAAACTTCTGTAAAATAATTGAATTGATTTCCTTTAAAATAATGAGTGTTGCTGGTAATGGCCCTGTTAAAAGAACTATGCCCGGCTTTAACATCCAATCTTTTGCCACCATTCATTTTTCTTTCTATTATTAATTCCTCACTGTGTCTTGCAGTTTTATTTTTTTCAAAATATTGGTGTTGTGCATTGGCTTTGCCATCAATAGCCAGCATATCTCCGCCATTGCGGTTTTCAAGTGCGGTAGAATATCCTAATATGATAGTGGTTTTATTATCCGGATAAAAAAACAACCGGGGGTGAAGTACCAGTGCATTTAGTTTGGCAACATCTGAGAAGCCATCTTTATTTACATCCACTTCTTTTTGCAAAGTATAGCCACCAAAGAAATTGTAGCCAAAATATTTATTCCGTTTGGCCACATAAATATTTGCATTGGATTCTTTTAAAGTGGTTTGGTTAAGGGTAAATGTTACATCTTGTTTTGTTGTCGGTCTTCTTGAAATAATATTTACCAAACCGCCAATAGCGCCACCTCCATATAAAGTAGAAGCAGAACCTTTGATGAGTTCAACCTGTTTTAAATCCAACGGAGGAATACTTAAAATACCAAAGCCACCACTAAATCCATCGTACAATGGCATACCGTCTCTTAGTATTTGAGTATATCGTCCTTCCAACCCTTGTATCCGTACATTAGCATTACCAGTTACTGCACTCGATTGCTGAATCTGTATACCACTTATATCGCCCAGTATACTTGCAATATTGGCTGGTTTAATGGTGTTCTCTTCATCCATTTCCTCCCGGCCCAGCACTTCTACTTTCAGCGGAGAATTTTCTATTCGCTGATTGTTGCGGGTGGAAGATAAAATGGTCACATCTTCCAGTGTTTTTTGTTCTGAGGTAAGGTTTACTTGTAGTAAAGAGTTTCCAGGAACTGTAATAACTACTTCTTTTGTGCTATAGCCAACCGAAGAGAAAGAAAGTAAATGACTGCCAGCCGATAACCTGATAGTAGCAATGCCCGTACTATCAGTTACAGAAAGTGTTTTGTTCTTAATAGAAATGCTGACAAGTGGAATGGCTTGTTGAGTAGCTGTATCTGCTACTTTTATTTTTACCGACTCCTGTCCAGATATATTACTTGTAATAAAAAGGAGGAGGGTTATTAATATATACCGGAACATTGTAGCCAAAGTTAAATTTAAAACCGGTGGAGAAGTGACCTTATTGACCCGGCACCACAATGGTTAATTAACAACCTCCCTGATAAAATTTCCATTTATGTCAAAAATAATATCCTTCCCCTTTATGGCAGCTTCAAGTTCTATTTTACCGGTTGCAAATGTAATTTTTGCCGCTTCTTTAATGGGGGCCCCATTATAATGGGTTTTAATATACTCTTTTATCACTGCAGGCAATTCAGCGGTGGCTATTTCCATCTCCGATTCTGTCATTGTACCGTTTGCTTCAAACAAAGCACTTATCTCATGGCCATTTTGTTTAAATCCTGCTTCATATTTCCCGTCTTCTTTCTCCCATTTGGGTGCTGCACCCGGAAATTGCCTGGCGAATGATTCTTTTACTGGTGAAGGAACCTTTGCGGCATCTATTTTTTGTGAGCAGGCTGTTAGCGAAACAGCGGCATATGGTATTATTAACGCTATTATTTTTTTCATATTGATAGTTTGCGAAAGACAAACCTACATCATCAATCTGAAGCAATTCTGTTGGAAATAACAAGCTACAGATTGTCAACAGATTTCAATCCGACCTTCATCCCGTTAACCATTAATCAATTGCAAAAAAGCATCATTTATGAAAAAGCAACGTTTCCTTCTGCTCCATGTTCTACTCCCTATTTTATTTTTTATTATTTCCATGGACAGGTTAAATGCTCAGAAAAAAGTTGTCAACAACACTGATTATTACGAAACCCTTCCTCAGAAAATTACTACCCGGTTATATCTTAATCAGAAATTTCTAAAATTCACTATTCCTTCCGCTAAACAAACTGATATTGAGTATAAAGCCAATACAAAACTGAATCTTGGTATAGGGGTTACGTATCACAATTTTTCAGCCAATATTTTTTATGGCTTTAAAGCCCTGAATAAGGATACGGCAAAAGGGAAGACTAAAGGCCTGGATTTGCAACTTCATTTATACCCACGCAGATGGGCTATTGATGTGATTGCTTTATTTCCTAAAGGGTATCACCTGGAACCCAAAGGCTTTGCCATAAACAATCCCAACAAATATTATTACCGGCCCGATGTACAACTCAAGCTGATAGGTATATCGGCCTACCAGGTAACTAATAAAGAAAAATTTTCTTATCGTGCAGCTATCATACAAAATGAATGGCAAAAAAAATCAGCCGGGTCTGCTTTGTACGGCGGCATATTATATTATGGAACTGCAAAAGGGGATAGTGCCCTTGTACCTAAAAGCATTGAAAATAGCTTTGCACAAAAGGGAATCAGTAACCTGAACTTTATGGCAATAGGTGTTGGTGGTGGAGGTGCTTATACATTGGTTATGGATAAACATTTCTTCATTACTGCATCTGTAGTTGCTAATCTTGACCTGACCCTTACTTCAGAAGATGGTACAGCCGGTAAAAAAAGGAAAACAAGTATTGGCCCGTCAGTAGTAGCAAAGGGAGCAATAGGTTATAACAGCCCGAACTGGGGTATAAGTGTTAACGGATTGGGTTCTGCTTTATGGTCAAAGGGAGCTTCTTCGCCCAATAAATATTATTTACCTGCCGGGGCAATACGTCTTGCAGTAACTAAAAAATTTGATGTAAAGAAGAAGGGCGGGCATTAACGGGTAACCTCCATACCAGAAAATATTCATACTTTCTTCAAAGTATACAAATAGCTTTGTAGGAGATCTATTATTATGCTGCGTTCCTGTTTTGTTATAATGCTTTTTTTATTGTTTAATTCCCGGCTGTATTCACAGGCTATTGTTGCAGGAGTTGTAATCGATAGAACTTCTCAAAAACCTATTGAGTTTGCTACTATAGAATTGCTGCGGCTTCCTGATAGTGCAGTTAATAAAGCGTCTGCCACCGGTAAAAAAGGAAAATTTTCTATTGCTGATGTTTCCTTTGGTATTATAAAAAAGCAAAAAGAAGAAAAATTACAGTTTGATAATGGCGGATAAGGGTGTACTTTTTCTTAACGCAGAGCTTAACTTTTATTTGCAGCCTGGTTGACAGAAATTTGCTTTCAAATGAAACTATTGATTATAGAAGATGAGCCAGAACTGCTATCTGGTATGCTGGCTTACCTGCGTCAGGAAAATTATACCTGTGATTTTGCAACTGGTTATCAGGAAGCTATAGTAAAAACAGAAAGCTGGGACTATGATTGTATAATCCTCGACATCACATTGCCCGACGGGTCGGGATTACAAGTATTGCAGGAGCTTAAAAAAAACCATAAGAGTGATGGTGTTATTATCATATCAGCCCGAAATTCTATTGATGACCGCATTCATGGTCTTACACTCGGGGCAGATGATTACCTGGTAAAACCTTTTCATCTTTCAGAATTGACTGCAAGAGTGGCTGCTATTATCCGCCGGAAAATGTATGCTGGCAATAATATTGTTTCTTTCCAGGAAATTGTAATAGATACAACGGCTAACGAAGTATGCGTAAATGATAAACCAGTTGAACTTACTGGTAAAGAATATCAGTTACTTTTATATTTAATTGCCAACAAGCAAAAAGTAATCCCCAAAAATGCGTTGATGGCCCATCTTTGGATCGAAGAAATGGGATTCGGAGAGAGCTTTGATTTTATATACACCCACATCAAAAACCTCCGGAAGAAATTACAACAACAAGGCTGTAAAGATTATATTAAATCGGTGTATGGTATTGGCTACAAACTCACTGATAAATGAAACTACAGGCACAGTATAACAGGATTACTATCATTTCCACACTTTTTATCCTTTTGATAGCTGCGGCAAGCTATTATTTCCTGCTCAGGTATGTATTAATCACTCAATTGGATGAAGCATTAAAAGTAGAAGAAGCAGAATTATATGATTATGTAAATAAATATAATAAACTACCTCAGCCAACCGTGTATAAAGATCAACGGATTTCTTTTGAGCTAACAAGCGAACCAGGAAAAAGAAGCTTTAAAAGTCTTCAAATTTTTTATAAAGAAGAAAATCAGAATGAGCTAAGCCGCCAACTGCTTTTTCCGGTTAATGTAAGTGGCCAAAACTATATGGTATCGGTAACCAAATCTGAAGAATCAACGCAATACCTGGTATGGATAATTCTATTCTCAACAATCGGCCTTATTGCATTGCTGACAATCATTTTATTTTTTACCAACAGGTTCCTGATTAAAAAGCTCTGGAAACCTTTTCATGATACACTGTCTTCTATTAAAGAGTTTAACCTGTCTGCACCTGCAGCTATCAGTATGCAGCCTACCAGCATAACCGAATTCAGGGAACTCAATGAAAGCATCAGGATGATGGCGCAAAAAATGCTGAAAGATTACCAGTCGCTAAAAGATTTCACCGACCATGCATCCCATGAAATGCAAACGCCACTGGCTGTTATTAATTCAAAATTAGATATACTCATCCAGGAGCCTGAGCTAAGTGAGAAAAGCCTCGAACAGGTGCAGGGTATTTATAAAGCGGTAGAAAAACTATCCCGTTTATGCCAATCCCTTTTACTGCTGACAAAGATTGAAAATTACCAATATACGGCCACTCAGCAGGTATTTATAAACGAACTACTGGAGGAGAAAGGAGCTGAGATGGAAGATTGGATGAATGCAGTTGACCTGAAAGTTATTATGCAGCTTGAACCATTGCCGGTATCAATGAACAGACACCTGGCTGAAATACTGGTGAGTAATTTATTGCAGAATGCTGTAAGGCATAATGATTCAACTCGTAATATTACCATTAGAACATCCGGTAATAAACTTTCTGTTCTTAATGCAGGTAAGGCCCCGTTAGATAAAGAAAGAGTATTTGACCGGTTTTATAAATCTGATTACTCCGGGGGCTCCGGGCTTGGGTTGGCTATCGTAAAACAAATATGCGACCAGTATTGTTTTAGCCTGGATTATAATTTCAAGGAAGGCCAGCATTGCTTTGCTGTTATTTTCAGTATAACTTAAATGGCTAACAAAGGGTACGCAAATTCCAGCTTCTCCGGGATTATAACAGTAAGAGACAACCGGCCAGTATCCGCCTGCAAAAAATAGCATGGTATAAATTCAATTACCTTCAAATTTTCTTCAGATTTGTTATTATTTGCTTGTTTTTTAAAAATTCGTATCTTTTGCACTCTAGACTAACTATTAACTTAATTACTTAAACCTGCAACCATGAAACTGCTAAGCTTATTAATTGTGTATTTTTTTATTGCTGTATCGCAAGGCAACGCCCAAACCGATTCAATGACTTCCAAAGCCGGTACGTTTAGTACCAGTGGGGGAAGATATTTCTGGATGGGAAGAAACTATCGCCAGGAATGGAATACCCCTGTGAGGGTACCGGTTCTTAATCTCGCCAGGGAAAACGGAGGACTAACCCCCGTAAAAAAAGGGGGTGGTAAACAAACTAAATCACTTCGCCTGATAGGTTCAGATACGTTGGATCTGGAAATTGGTTCAGATACGTTGGATCTGAAAGATAAAAAAGGAAGAGAGTATACACTTCGCTCCATACAAAAATTTATTACCGACAAAACATTACCGGGAGATTTACAAAGTGAGGCGGCTGCAGATCTTGTGTCTGACGGAATTTCAGCATCTTACCCATATGCCTCTCTTTCTGTGCAAACATTAGCGGATGCTGCGGGAGTACCTTATGGAAAAGTTAAGTTGGTGTATGTGCCTGACGATCCAAGACTCGGGGAGTTTCGCCAGGAATTTGGCAATATGCTGGCTACTTTGGAAGAAAGGATACCTGCTTCTGTAAGCAAAGCCTTTAATACAGATGAAGTAGTAGAAAAATTAGAAGAGGATAATGATAATAAAGTAGATCAGCAGGCACTGCTGCGGGCAAGAATACTTGATATGTTTGTCATGGATCTTGACAGGCATGAAGGCCAGTGGAACTGGGGGGCCAATGATAATGCCAACGGCAAAGGAAAAACGTATTATCCTATACCCAAAGACAGAGATCAGGCTTTTTATATTAACCAGGGAATGCTGCCCGGTTTAGTGAAAGGCCGTTCACTGGTACCTCAATTAGAAGGATTTAAGCCTGCGGCAAAAAGCATCAGCCGTTTCAACTTTGCAGCCCGTAATCTGGACCGTTTCTTTTTAAACCAGCTGACGGAGCAGGACTGGAAAACAGCGGCTGAAAAATTTGTTTCTCAAATGACGGATGCCGTTATTGACAGGGCTATGTCAGTGCAGCCTGCAGAAATAAGATCTATCTCTGCCGGTAAAATTGCTACCACTTTAAAGGCCCGCCGCAGTAATCTTGTTGGGGAAGTGATGGAGTATTATACTTTCATCTCACAAACCGTTAGTGTAACGGGCAGCGACAAAAAAGAACTATATGATATTACCCGCAACAGCGATGGAACAACATTAGTGCAGGTGTATAAAATAGACAAAGACGGGGCACAGTCCACCAAAATGTATGAAAGAAAATTTATGCCGTTGGTGACCAAAGAAATAAGGGTGTATGGTATGGATGGCCAGGATAAATTTGTAATGCACGGTGATAATGATAAAATAAAAATAAGACTGATCGGTGGTGGCGGTGAAGATGCATTTGAAAATGCAGGTTCAAAACAAGCAGGTGCTATTGTATATGACAGGATGGATGGCGGTAATAAAATAACAGGTGCTTTTACCAGTAAGATGTCGAATGACAGTGCAGTTAATTCATTTGACAGGCTTGGTTATAAGTATCCCTTCCAGTCGATATTTGTAACACTTGGATTTAATCCTGACGATGGATTATTGCTGGGTCCTACTTTTAAATATATCCGTCATGGCTTCCGTAAAACGCCTTATAAATCGCTGCACCAGTTTAAAGCATTGTATGCTTTTTCTACTAAAGCGGTGAACTTAAAGTATAATAATGAGTTCATATCCGCACTGGGCGATAAAACAGACATCATTACTGATATTGAATACAAAGGCCCGAATAACACTTCTAATTTCTTTGGTTATGGTGTGAATAGTGTGTATGATAAAAATATCGGCATTAACACAGGGGGTATCAATTCGAGGAGATTCAGGTTTTACAGGATACGGTATGACCTGGGTGATGTTTCATTACAAATACGTCAGCGGTTCAGCGAAAAAGTGATGCTGACCTTTGGCCCCACCTTCCAGTGGTATAGCATGGACAAGAATGAAAAACTGAATGCTGTAAGAAACGTGGTATTGAACACAGTGGCGGCAGGTCTTAACCCAGCTACTATTTTTGAAAGACAATCGTATGTAGGCGCCAGGGTTTCTTTAATCGTTGATTCGAGAGATAACAAAGTGCTGCCTGAAAGCGGTATTAACTGGGTAAGTACTGCTAAAATGTTAAAAGGATTGAGCGATTTCAGTTATGATAAAGTAACACAACTGAATAGTGATTTTTCTTTTTATGTAAACCTGATACCTGGCCGTCTTGTATTTGCCAACCGCACTGGTGGGGGTATTACGCTGGGAGATGGGTTTGAGTTTTTCCATGCACAGTTCCTCGGCTCAGATGATAACCTGAGAGGTTTCCGCAGGGAAAGATTTGCCGGTAAATCCAAGTTTTACAACCAGGCAGAGATGCGACTCCAACTTGCTACTTTCAGAACTTATCTTTTCCCTGCTGCATTTGGTATTATGGCCTTTTATGATGCCGGAAGAGTGTGGGTTGATAATGACACGGACAAGAAATTACAAAGTGGTTATGGTGCCGGTTTATGGTTTGCGCCATTGCGTAGGTTGTTAGTTACATTTACCTGGGCGGTATCTAAAGAAGATAACATTCCACTGGTAGGATTGGGATGGAGGTTTTAATCATTTCTCTTTTGTATAAGTGTAAAGCCGGTTCGAAAGAGCCGGCTTTACTGTTTGAAGTAACGGATGGGAGGCGTTAAATTAGGAAAGACTTGTAGAGGAGGAAATCAACTACAACAGGAAAATAGCACAGGGAATTAATTTGCCTGTTACATTTCGTACAACCAGAATAATTATGCTTTTATTTTTTTGATGCTTTATAAATACTGATAGTAAAACAGCAATAAAAAAGCCGGAAAGTTTTACAACTCCCCGGCCGTAAAAAAATGATTATTAAAATTATCTTTTCGGTCGGCCAATGATAACACCAACCTTTAACTGTACAGTAAAGAAAGCATCGTTGCTGTTGGGGCTGCCCCGCTGGTCGCCAGGATTGGTTACTGCAGTAGGTTTCAATTCTCTTTTCCGGTTGTGCAGCTGTTGTGCTACGGTAGCCACATTAGCAGGCAGGTATCGTTGGAATAAAGACGGGTCAATATAAGTAGTACTTACATCATCCAGGTAGTCGGTAAATAGGAAGCGGTGGTTTACTTCCAGCCTTGCATTGAACAAGGAACTGATTTCATATTTCACACCCAGCCCGGCTGCAATATTAAACTGGCTGAGCTTATAGGGAGTCCGGTCAGCATATTCGCTAAAGCCCTGGCCTTCGGTGCGAAGCGGCTGTAAGGAATACCACTGGCCATTGAGCTGTGCCTGCGGGTCGAAAGAATAAAAACCGGCACCAATTAAAGCATAGGGAGAAAAACGGGGAGGTTCCACATCATCGTAATTGAGGAACATCAGTGGGTGTATCTCCAATCCTATTTGTATATCTGCTATCCGGCTTTTAAAACTAAGGTTTGATTCATACCGGCTGCCGGCTGATGTTTCATTTTTTAAAGTGCTGTCGGCACCATTTACTTCGCCAAATGTGGCTTCGAGCCGGAGACCTATCTTTTCCCGGTACATAGCCATGATGTAGGCTCCAAAACTGGGTCTTGAATTTTTCCAGTTAACACCTTCAGTAATGTTTTTTATGCCGGTTGTTTTTTTGCCGCCCAGATCAGTAAGACAGTTCATCATACCGAAAGAAGTACCGAGGTCAAGTACGATGTCTTTATCATAATACTTGTCGTTGTAAAAGTAATACTGTGCGTTAAGTGGTTGGCTTAGTGCTGTACTGCACACCAAGGCAAGAAAGATTATTTTTCTCATCCTCAAACAAATTTTTAGGTTACGAATAAAATACTGATTTCGTCAGAGGAGTTGGATAATGGTCGGCTTTGTCAGAGGGGGTTGGATACGGTGTAAGTAGGGGTAAGAATCCGAAAAATAGAAACTATTTTTTAAAAATGAAAGGGATTGGGAAGATTTATTTTTTGAGTAGTATATTTTCCCTTATGGTAATCAAATAGTAAGGCACTCGTTTTCAGCATTCCATAGGATTATTCAGGCAGGCAATAGTATCATTTATCCGCCAGCAACTGCCCCGAAGTAGTATTTGATAACTCAACTTTTTTCTCCGTAACCGGTAAATTATCAAAGTTTACATCCACCCGTAAAGCTTTCATTCCTACCACACCCTGTAGTTCTTCCAGGTCGTGGTGTTCAATTCCGGGTTTCAGCAATCCTTTGTTTTGCAAAAACTCGATGTACTCGGTGTACTCCGCCGCATCTTTTGTATGTGAATACACAATGGCGATTTTGCCCGGCTGGGTAATCCGTTCATTAGTGCCTTTAATATGGGCTTTATCAATCCGTTTCTTTACAATTTCGTAGCGGATATTATAAGCACCATCCACATCAAATTTTCTTTCTTCGGTCCGGAAAACGATGGACAATGTTTGTCCGTGTGATAATATTAACTGAGTGGTCCGTAATGGATGACTTAGTTCTTTTTCCAGGGCATGTGTTATTCTTGCTGCTTTGGTAAGAACGGTTAGTTCCCACATCTTCAAATTTCGCAGGTAGATCTCATCAAATTTTTTGCGGGGTGAAATAGATTGGCCCATATAGATATTGAACTCTAATCCATCGGTTACATAGCGTTCAAAATAATGCGGATATACTTTTTGCGCAGCGGCCTGTTCTTTATCAATAAAACGGGCCAGTGTATCATTGATGCGGGAAACACTTTGCTCATATTCTTTACGATGATGATAGAGCATTCCGATTTGCGGGTCAAGGGAAGCAAAATATTGTTCCACCTCGTTTTTAACAGAGGGTTCTGTAGTGTGCAGGTGGTTAAACACTGCTACTATCTGCCCCTGTAAAAAATCCTGAATGCTAAGCTCTTCCCCCGACTGCAACACATCTGATGCAGATACAATAAACTTATCAATCTTAAACTCTATTTCCTGTAGCAACGGAAAAGGGACATTGGCCTGTGTTTTTTTTATTACTTTCTGCGCCATTTCCAATTGCTCTACAATATCTAACTGTATGGCATGAGACCGTTCGGTAGAAGAGTTGCGTATATCAATAGCCCCGTATAGCGGATGCACATCGGGAAAGGCGATACGTTCAACTTTTACTTCTTCTTTCTGTTTTTTAGTGACGATATAATTCAAAGAAGCCTCGGTGAACCGCCACTCAACAGCAGGCTGAACAGCAGTAAACTTCTTTTTTATCACTGTATCCACCTGGCTGTTTAGCCGTTCCAGGCTTTTTTCCAATCCTAATGTAAACAGTGAGATAGCAGCTTCAATTTTACCAACATGTGCTGGTTTCAATTGATCCGGAACTTTGGAAGTTATTTCCAGCATACCCAGCAACCCATCATGATTTTTCAATGGACAAATGATAAGGCTCCTTGCACCTTCGAGGTGATAATATTGCAGGCACTGCACATCACTCAATGATTGTTCATCTAATGTTTCAAATAAAAGCGGCTGCTTGCTTTCCCGGAACAGTAGTTTGCAATAGTCACTTATTTCATCTTTTTCTCCTGTTAAATGAAAATGTTTGAAGAGGATGCTGTTATTATTATGCAGGTCAGAATAAACGTAGTGGTCATTAATTTTAAAAAATGGGGTGATGCCGATGGCCAGGTCTTTCAGGCCGATAAGCTCCTGTATATGGTTTTCCAGTTCGGTATAAATATCAGCGTTTGAAAATGCATTGATATCAAGCAGGCGGTTTTTTATTTTCGATATTACTTCCTGTTCGGTCATATCGTTTGCCCGCAACACCGAAATTCCTTCAAAGACAAATTTCTCCAGCGGTATTTGCTCCGCCAGTTCCTCCATTGTCATGATGCTGTTGGTATGTTTATTTAAAATACTTTCCGGCAGGGATGGCATTTCGTCTATGGGCCTCACATCAATAAAACGGGCATCAATGCGTAATTCGAGGTATCGGGTAAGCCCTGTTTCTGTATCGGGGTATGGATGAACAGAACGGGCAAATTCTGTGCTTTTAATGCCGAGATATTTTTTCAGGATAAGGCCATACGCAAAATGCAATCTTTCCTGGTTCAGCTTAAAAGCAATATCACCTTCCGGCACTTCTATTTGGTTGGTGCCTGGCTTTAGCATGGTCTTAAACCGTGGTGATGTATATACCGCCAGATGTTTAAAAGGAATAGACACCCCATACATCTGATTGGCCGTTGTTGGTGGAAATACAGCAGCAAGCAGTTCTTCAATCAACTCGGAGTAAGGGAAAAGAATATTAAGATTGGCGATTGGCTTCATCAGTTCAGGGTGCGACTCAAACTCCAGCACCACCTGCCCATAAAGTTTTTTCATACCGGGGCTGCCTTCCTCTATGTTTTTTTTCAACGCTGCTACGAGGGGGGCAAAAGAAAGGATGCTGATTAATAAATTCTCATCATAATGTAAAGTTCCTTCTTGCATGGTTAGAATGGTTTAATGGTATGTAAAGCTAATAAATATGGGTTGTTAAGGAACAACTCAATTGGGGTAACCCCGTCAAAATACGGTAAAAGGCACCATTCTGCCCTTTAACCCAAAAGCACAAAAAAGCCGGAAGTCTTAAAACTGCCCGGCTCTGAAAAAATATTATTACTACTTATCTTTTTTGTAGGCCTGAAACAGTTATACAATTCCCACATCGTTTAGATTTGGCGTACAAAGGCACAGCTATTAATCAACAGGAGGGAAGGGAAGAATAACCCTTAGTTGAAACCCTTTGCCGGGTGTGGAAATTATTTCCACCTTTCCGTTACATAATTCTGACCTGCTTGTAATGTTTCGGAGGCCCACACCCTTTGTTTTTTTGCTGCTATCAAACCCCTTGCCATTATCAGATATATCAAGAATCAGGTCGTCATTATACCGTTGAATTTCGATGGATGCTTTACGGGCATTGGAATGTTTAAGGATATTATTTGTTTGTTCCTGTACAATCCTGAATATGGTTACCTGTATTTTTTTATCCAGCTTGTTATCATCAATGCCCCCGGTAAGAAATTCGATTTTAATAGGGTATACCTTTTTCAGATGCACTATTAAATTGCTTATACTGTCGAACAAGCTGACGACGTGATTATCCGGAACTATTAAGTGCTGCGAAATTTTCCTGATTTCTTCTATGGCATTCTGTAAAATGGCGGTAGAATCTGCCAGGTAGGGCTGAACATTCTTTTCACCCCTTTGTGCCATTTGAATATACATTTTGGCAATGGAAAGCAACTGGTTTACGTTTTCATGTAGCTCCCTTCCTATAGCTGCCCGTTCATTTTCCTGTGCTGTTATTACGGCATCGGTAATCTCCCTTTCCCTTGCTAATCTTTCCTGACTGACTTTATCTTCTAATTGTTTTCTGTAACTAATATCCTGTGTGGCGCCAATCATCCGGGCAGGTATATCACCCTCATAAATAATATGCCCCTTGTCGTGAACATAAGCATATTCTCCATCGGCTTTTTTAAATCTGTATTCTTCCTGCCACTTACATTCAGTGGCCTCATTGATGATTTTGTTAAGTCCTGTAATGACCCGTTCTTTATCATCAGGGTGCAGGCAACTCTCCCAAAAGGTTTGGGGTAAAAGTATATTTTCAATCGGGTAGCCAAACATCCTTTTGTGGCCCCCATCTATCCAAAAAATTTCTTTGTTTTGCAAGTCCCACTCCCACAGGCAGTCATTGGTAACTTCGGTAACATACTTATACAGTTCATTTATTGTTTTTAATTGCTGCTCAGCAGATGAAAGTTGTGAAGGATGGTTGCTGCTTTTAAAAGATACGGAAAGGGTATCGCCATGATGATAAGTAGTTACATCAAACCAGGAACCCATTTCTGCCCAATATTCCTGAAAATGAACAGGAGTGTCCTGCAAAAATGCCTTATGATAAACAGCATAAAAATTTATAGGAAGGAAACCGGCAAGTTTCTCCAAGATATTTTTACCAACGATATCCTTTGCTTTAACACCCAATAGCTCTTCAGAGGTCTTATTCCAAAAAGTTACTGTCCATTTGGAGTCAATTACAAAAAAACCATTTTTAACCGTTTCGGTTATAGGCATTTCGGGATCACCGTAGTTAGTTACCAGTTTTTGTCGCTTCCTGGTTTCCGGAATGGCGGTGGTAGTCATGTCTTTTTTAATAACATTACTGTGCCAGATTTTGAAGTATTGCTTTCAGCCACCCGGATTTATTCATAACCACTTTTAATGATAGTCTGTATCATCTTAAACCGGCCATTAGGTTTGATATGATTGGATATATGCGCCGGTATTATAATGCCTGGCCTGATTCAAGTAGGTAATCTTTGTGTTCCTAAGTATAATAACCGGGTATTAAAAGTCTCATGTTGGGTATTATATTCCCTGATTTCTTTTTATAATATATTGCCACCAGCATTGCATAGTGGCATTTTGCCTTGGTAGTAACCTGTTGTAATAAAAGCTTTTACTTCACCTTTACCACATTCAGCACTTTCTGTAATGATTGATTTTGTAGCCGGATAAAGTGAATTGATTTGCTGTATCATCGGATGACCATCAGTAGTAGAAAATTGTAGTGTAGTTGAATGAGAAATATAATCAGTGTTTTTGCTGCTGAAAATATCTGCACCCTGGTTGCAAACCACATTCTTCACATTTTGGATTCCTGGCAATACATACATAACGGCCATGCAGTATTAACCAATGATGTGCTTTATGTACCAACGCTTCAGGAATATTTTTTATCAATTCTTTTTCTACCGCTAATGGGGTAGAAGCAGTGTGCGGAACCAAACCAATTCGTTTGCTTACCCTGAATACATGGGTGTCCACCGCCATGTTGGGTTGCCGGTCAATAACAGAAGTAATGACATTAGCCGTTTTTCTTCCTACACCGGGTAGTTGTACCAGTTCATCCACCGTCATCGGAATTGCACCATTGAATTGTGTAATGACTTTACTGGCCATGCCAATCAGGTGCTTTGTTTTATTGTTGGGATAAGAAATGCTTTTGATAAAAGGAAAGAGTTCATCAAAGCTGGCTTTGCTCATGGACTGTGCATCGGGATATTTTGCAAAAATGGCCGGGGTAGTCATGTTCACTCTCTTGTCGGTGCATTGGGCAGATAAAATGACGGCGACCAATAATTGAAACGGGTCATGAAATTCCAGTTCGGTTTCGGCTACCGGCATATTTTTTTCGAAGAAATCAATTACGAACTGGTATCGTTCTTTGCGGGTCATGTCGCAAGATAGGAAAGAACCCCCCTGTCCTCCGCCAGTTGGTAGAGAGACTTAGGTCAAAGATGTAGATAGAATTTTCAACTTTTCCGATTGACAGGGAGTAGAAACCAGAGTACAATAGAATCTTGGAATGTAAAACCTTATTCCTTTAATGACTTAATAAATAGGTTTTGTCTGTTTAATCTAAGTTCCTTTAAGGACAGGTATAAAAAAGTCCCGTCTGGCCAAAGGCGAGACAGGACTAAAATCTTTTAAAGCCAATTGGTGAACGACTACACTTTTTCCGTAGAGTGTTCCCGTGCATGGTTAAGTACATTCAATACTACTTCGGTGCGGGGTGATACAGTGATTTTGTCCAGCCGTTGCATAGAAGTTTTTAAAACAGTAAGCTTTTCACGAAGCGTCCAGTCTTTTTCTAAAGCGGCTTCGATAGCAGCTTTCTGCTTAACAGATGTTTCGTTGTACAAATACAATAAAAGATCCTCGGGGGTAAAATTTGTCATTTGGCAAATCCGGTTAAATGTCCAATAATAAGATGTGTCCTTGGTAGCGAGATATTATAAACGTCCGCTATATTAACGGGAGTTAGCTTTGCCTTATTGTGTATGCAGGATTAATTCTTTGTTCCGCCTGATTTGGGATCAGGCTTTTCTGGTACCAGAAATAGCTCTTCATTGTCCCGCTTCATCAGGTGTTTTTCCCGGGCTACCTTTTCTACGGCGGCAGGATTTGTTTCAAGTGCCTGTAATTCTTTACGTTCGGAGGTTATTTCGGCAGTGTAATGTTTTTTGCTTTGTTGTAATTCCCGGAGTTCTTTGCGGCGTTCATATTGTGTAAAGAAGTCATTTTTGTCCAGAAAAAGGACAATGACGCAGAAAGCTGCAAAGGAAATGAAGTACTTGTTTTTTAAAAAGCCGGGGATATGGGTTAGTAGTTTCATGATTGGATTGTTTGTTGACCGATGACCGTTGTCCGTCGTTAACGACGAACAACGGTCATCGAAAAACGGTCAACGATTATTTACCAAACTTAATCTTTCCTTTTGGATATACAGCCGAGCTGCCTAATAATTCTTCTATTCTGATCAACTGATTGTACTTGGCAATACGGTCTGTTCTTGATGCACTGCCGGTTTTTATTTGTCCGCAATTTAATGCAACAGCCAGGTCAGCAATAGTGGTATCTTCTGTTTCGCCACTTCGATGACTCATAATAGTATTGTACCCATTATGCTGCGCTAGTGTAACCGCATTGATAGTCTCTGTAATAGTTCCTATCTGATTTACTTTTACCAGCAAGCCATTCGCTGTACCCGTATCAATACCTTTTTGCAAACGGAGTACATTGGTTACAAAAAGATCATCACCTACCAACTGTATTTTTTTACCTACTTTATCAGTCAATAATTTCCAGCCGGCCCAGTCATCTTCCGCCATTCCATCTTCTATAGAAACGATAGGGTAATTTTTAACCCAACTGGCCCAGAAGTCCACCATTTTTTCTGAGCTTAATTTTTTACCATCTGATTTATGGAAGTGGTACACTTTTTTAGCACTATCATACATTTCGCTTACTGCAGGATCCATAGCAATAGCGATTTGAGAGCCAGCTTTAAAACCGGCAGCACTGATGGCCAGCATCACCGTATCAATCGCTTCTTCATTACTTTGAATGTCTGGTGCAAAACCACCTTCATCACCCACATTAGTGCTGTATCCTTTTTTCTTCAATACACTTTTTAGTGCATGAAAAATTTCAACACCCCAGCGAAGACCTTCACTGAAAGAAGAAGCACCAACCGGCATTACCATAAATTCCTGGAAATCTATTTTGTTATCTGCATGGGCACCACCATTCAGGATGTTCATCATCGGGATGGGCAACGTTTTGGCATTGGTACCACCGATGTAGCGATAGAGTGGTAATGCTGCTTCTTCTGCCGCTGCCTTTGCTACCGCCATGCTTACAGCAAGTAAGGCATTGGCACCCAGTTTACTTTTATTGGGAGTGCCATCCAGTTCAATCATCATTTCATCAATACCCGTTTGGTCTGCTACATCATTACCAAGCAATATCGGGGCAATAACATTATTTACATTGGCTACTGCTTTCAGCACACCCTTACCCAAATATTTTTTCTTGTCGCCGTCTCTTAGTTCTGCGGCTTCGTGTATGCCGGTGCTGGCACCACTTGGCACAGCGGCACGGCCAATAGCCCCTTCATCTGTTATCACATCTACTTCTACAGTAGGATTACCTCTTGAATCTAAAATTTGTCTGGCGAAGATTTCGGAAATGTAACTCATGGGTTGATTTGAAGATTTAAAATTTATAATTGATTATATCTTCCAGCGGCAGGCTATCGTGCTGCAAAGAAACAGTTTTCAAGCCGTGCTGCAAAAAAGCCTGTGGGTATCCCATATTTGATTAAATCCTAACAACCGTTTGATTTCATTTTTGAAATACCCTTATCTTTAAAAAAAACAATAAACCATGCGATTTATTCTTATCAGTTTCAGCCTCTCCTTATTGTTGCTGAATGCAAACAATCTACAGGCACAAACAACTCCCAAACTTATCACCACTGTGGAAGGCATTAAAGAGTACGAACTCAGCAATGGTCTCCGGATATTGCTGATGCCCGACGAATCGCAAACCAATATTGCGGTAAACATTGTTTATAAAGTAGGAAGCCGCCACGAAGGCTATGGCGAAAGCGGCATGGCCCACCTGCTGGAGCACATGCTGTTTAAGCAATCCAAAAAATTTGTTGATATAAAAAAAGCCATTGCCGATAAAGGGGCACAGGCCAACGGCACCACCTGGTACGACAGAACTAATTATTATGAAATATTATCAGCCTCCGATGAAAACCTGCGATGGGCTATTGATATGGAAGCCGACAGGATGGTAAATTCTAAAATATTACCTGAAGAGTTAAAGAAAGAATTCAGCGTAGTAAGAAATGAATTTGAAATAGGCGAAAATTCCCCAAGCGGCGTATTGCAGGAAAGGGTGCTCTCATCCATGTTTATGTGGCATAACTATGGCAAATCAACCATTGGTAGTAAGGAAGACATAGAAAGGGTAAAGGCAGAGAACCTGAAAGTGTTTTATAAAAAATATTATCAACCTGATAATGCTGTTTTGATTATTGCCGGAAAATTTGATGAGAAAAAAGCATTGGCTTATTGCCAGCAATACTTTGGCCCGATACCAAAGCCCACCCGTAAACTGCAACCAACTTACACCGTAGAGCCGCCACAGGATGGAGAAAGGCAAGTATCCTTGCGCCGCACTGGCGATATTCAGTATATCGGTATGGCTTATCACACACCATCGCTGGCAGATAAAGATTATGCTGCTAATGATGCGCTGCTGCAAATACTGACTACAGTTCCTTCCGGTATTTTGTATAAAAAATTGGTAGAAACAAAATTGGCTACTGTACAGTTCGGCTATGCACAAACGCTGCATGATCCGGGCTTTTCTTATTTCCAGGTAGAAGTGCCAAAAGATAAAAGTATTGACAGTGCCAAACAAGCACTTTTTTTTGCCATGGATTATATTGATAAGATAACATTTACAGAAGAAGACCTGACCCGTGCTAAAAACATCATACTTAAATCTGCAGAAGACCTTCAAAGCAGAACAACTGATTTAGCTATTGCCCTTACAGAATATATTGGTGCAGGCGACTGGCGGCTTGCTTTTTTATACCGGGACAGGGTTGAAAAACTAACGATAGCTGATCTGCAGGCGGTTGCTAAAAATTATTACAAACCATCTAACCGTACGTATGGCGTTTTTGTACCAGATGCTGCACCGGACAGAACAGTGGTGGCCGAAACACCCGACATTGCTAAACTATTAAATGGATATAAAGGCAAAGAAGTAGCGGCGCAAAAAGCAAATTTTGCAAACACAATTGAAAACATAAAGAAGAATACTGAATACGGCACGTTGCCCAATGGAGGTAAGTATGCATTGCTGGAAAAACCAACTAAAGGCGATAAGATAACCGCTTCTATTGTGCTTCGGTATGGAGATGAAAGCAGTTTGAATAATAAAAGTGAGATAGAAGGGGTGCTTGCCGATATGCTGGTAGCCGGAACAACTACAAGAACCAGAGAGCAATTGGCCGATCAATTGGACAAGATTAAAACTGATATTTCTTTTTCAGCTGGATCGGGCGGGTTATCTGTAAATATTAATACGGATAAACAAAACCTGGCGGCGGCATTGGTTTTATTAGAAGACATGCTGAAGAATTCCAAATTTGATGCAGCCGAGTTTGATAAAACAATATTGGAAACTAAAGCAGCTTATGAAACGAATAAGAATGAACCTTCTACACTGGCTTCAGAAAGGCTTGGAAAACTGACAACCAACTATCCTAAAGGTCATCCTTTCTATGCAGGTAATACGGATGAGGCATTAGCTGAATTAGCAAAAGTGAAGTTAGACGATGTAAAAAAATTCTATAGCGACTTTGCCGGGGCCAATAATTCTGTATCCGTTTTTGTAGGCGAAGTGGATAAGAAACAAGTAAAAGAATATTTGGAAAAAAGTTTTGGCAAATGGAACAGCAAACAGTCGTATAAAGAAATAGAACCAACATATTTTGAAACAAAAGCTGTTACCGAAACCATTAACACACCTGATAAGACCAATGCAATTGGGTTGGGAGCTCTTACCCTGAATATTTCAAGGAAGCACCCCGACTACCAGGCTGGGTTGATTGCAAACGAACTATTAGGTGGTGGAGCATTTCTTTCTTCCCGCATACCGCAGCGGCTGCGGGAAAAGGAAGGCATGAGCTATGGTGCAGGAAGTTTTATGGATGTGCAGTATAAATATAATACAGGTAGTTGGGGTGTGTATGCTTATTTCAACCCTTTATACAAGAGCCGGTTAGACTCTGCCCTGCATCAGGAAATTGATAAGGCCCTAAAAGATGGCTATACTCAGGATGAACTTACGAAAACAATCAATAGCTTTTTGGAGCAGGACAAAACCAATATGGGAAATAATGATAACCTGGCCGGTATGATACGTTCTTATCTTGCTAACGACAGAGACCTGTTAGACTATACCCGTTTCGAAACAAAACTAAAAACACTGAGCCTGGCAGAAGTAAATGCAGCACTTCGTAAATACTTTGACAAATCAAAATTAGTAATGATCTACGGTGGTGATTTTGAAAAAGGGAAAACGACCAGTCCGGCAACAGATAAGAAAGGATTTTAATTCGTCAGGCTTTTGAAAATATGTTCTAAGCTCTGGCTTTCGCTTTGCAGTGAAATTATATTCAGGTTTTGCTGCAAAGCGATTTCTAATATTTGCTTCCTCACCACTTCCGGGTTTGAAGTTTGAAGTTTAAAAGTTGACGTTTGAGGTTCTTCAACTTTTGAAACATCTTTTATTTTTTCCAGAGTGCTTTTGTCAATTGTTTCTTTGAACTGTACAATAACTACATGATTGTCTTTGTTTCCTTTTTGCAGGTTGCTGAGTTTGTCGTCTGCTACTAATTGACCTTTATTGATAATAATAACTCTGTCGCAGATGGCTTCTACTTCCTGTAAGATGTGAGAAGAAAACAGAACTGTTTTGTTCTGTCCCTGCTTTTTTATCACTTCTCTTATTTCAACTATCTGGTTGGGGTCGAGGCCGGTGGTTGGTTCGTCCAATATCAACACTTCCGGGTCGTGGATTAGTGCAGCAGCGAGGCCAACTCTTTGTTTATAACCTTTTGAAAGCTGCCCGATTTTTTTCTTGCTTTCAATTTTTAACCCGGTTAATTCTATTACACTTTCAATCTTCTCTTTTGGAGTTTGAACTTTATGTACTTCTGCTACAAAGGCTAAGTACTCCCATACATACATGTCGTAGTACAAAGCATTTAATTCCGGCAGGTAGCCAATTTTCTTCTTTGTTTCTAATGGGTTGTCTGCTACATTTAAACCACATACAAATGCTTCGCCACCGGTTTGCTGCAGGTAGCCGGTTATGATTTTCATCGTCGTTGACTTGCCGGCACCATTCGGTCCGAGAAAACCAACGATTTCTCCTTTATTAACTTTAAAAGAAATATTGTTGACCGCTTTTTGTTCGCCGTATTCTTTCAGCAGGTTTTTTACTTCGATGGACATATTGCAAACCTACACCAAAAGCTTAAATTATCTCCCTGCTGCTTATTTCTGTATTTTTATAATCTATGGTTACCATTATTTGCATCATATTTATTCTTGGCTATATAGCGATTGCACTGGAGCATCCGCTAAAAATCAATAAAGCTGCCACAGCACTTATTACAGGTGTGCTATGCTGGACGGTATTTGCTCTTTTTGCTGCTGATAAAAATTCTCCTGCCCATTTGCTTACAGAAAGTCTTGGCGAAGTGGCCGGCATTTTATTTTTTCTGATGGGGGCGATGACGATTGTTGAGCTGATAGATGCTCATGATGGATTTGAAGTCATAACGTCCCGGATAAAAACTACCAGTAAGAGAAAATTAGTCTGGATAGTTGGCTTTCTTGCTTTTTTTCTATCAGCCGTATTAGACAATCTTACAACTACAATTGTACTTATTTCATTATTACGCATCATCGTTCCGGATAAAAAAGACCGTTTATTATTTGCCGGGTTAGTAGTCATATCGGCAAATGCCGGTGGTGCCTGGAGCCCCATTGGTGATGTAACAACAACGATGCTTTGGATTGGCGGGCAGATAACAGCAGGCAGTATCATTATACAAACAATATTGCCAAGCCTTGTATGTTTCGTGATACCCGCTTTTATCATCAGCAGGCAGGTAAAAGGAAATACTGTACCAGTTGATGAAACAGTAGTTGAAAGAAAATTTACAAACACCAGCCGTGACCGGAACTTAGTATTCTGGGTAGGTGTTGCGAGTCTGTTGTTTGTTCCTGTATTTAAAACGATTACTCACTTGCCCCCTTATATGGGTATTTTATTCGGGTTGGGTGTGATGTGGGTAATTACTGAAATGATACACAATGAAAAGGATGAAGCAGAAAAGGGTGAGTTATCAGTAAACCATGCGCTACGTAAAATTGACACACCAAGTATTTTATTTTTTCTCGGCATTTTATTAAGCATTGCGGCCTTGCAGGCAACAGGTGTATTAAGCAACCTTGCTATTGCAATGGATAGCTCAATCGGTAATATTAAAATCATTACTCTTTCAATTGGTTTGCTTTCTGCAATAGTAGATAATGTACCGTTGGTAGCTGCGGCACAGGGAATGTATAGCCTGGAGCAATATCCAACCGGTCATTTCTTCTGGGAGTTCCTTGCTTATTGTGCAGGTACTGGCGGCAGTTGTTTAATTATCGGCTCAGCAGCAGGTGTAGCAGCTATGGGCCTGGAGAAAATTGAATTTTTCTGGTACATGAAAAAAATAGGATGGCTTGCATTGATTGGTTACCTGGCAGGTGCTGCCGCCTTTCTACTTCAGCATTATATAACAGCATAATCCGTAAGAGCTTACAAATGCTCAAATTCATATAGCGGGTCTATATCAGTTCCTGCTTTCATTTCCACTATTGGTTTGATTATTCCATCATGCAGGCCATACACCCAGCCATGCAAATCGGGTCGCTGTTCTTTCTGCCAGGCCCGTTGAATGATGGATGTTTTTGCCAGGTTCAGCATCTGCTCTTTTACATTCAGTTCTGTTAACAGATCGGTACGCTTTTCTTCTTCTTTTATTCCATCTAATTCTTCCCGGTGCAGGCGGTACACATCTTTAATATTCCGCAGCCACATATTTAATACAGGTTTGAAATCGGTTTTTGTTACTGCTGCTTTTATACCCCCACAACCATAATGCCCGCAAACAATAACATGTTTTACTTTCAGGTGGTTCACTGCAAAATCCAGCACACTCAATACATTAACATCCGTATTGATGACAAGATTGGCCACATTTCGGTGTACAAAAATCTCACCGGGCTGAGTGCCGGTAATTTCATTGGCAGGCACCCGGCTGTCGCTACAACCAATCCATAAAAATTCAGGTGTTTGCAAATGTGCAAGATTGTCAAAGTAGCCAGGGTTCTCTGCTAACTTCCCTGCTGCCCACGCCTTATTTTCCAGTAATAATTTTTCGTACGATTTCATATTATTAATTGTTCAATAATTTACGGACAGTTAGTATTCATTTTTTAATTCTTTTGGTTGACGTTAAGTCAAAATATTTCATTAATCTGAGGAAAGTACCGTTTTATAATATTACTTTTTTCAATATTCACATAATTCAGAAAAGATTCAGCTACAGGGGACAATCTTTTTTCTTTCAACCAGATTAATGACCATGCTGTTTTTACAGGCAGTCCTTTTACAGGAATTATTCTGAGTTTGCCATTTTCTAACTCATTTATTATTCCAATAAACGCCATTACAGAATAGCCCAACCCCGCCAAAACGGCCTGCTTTACTGCCTCATTCGATGTCAATTTCATTTTCTTTTTTACTGATAAACGATTTTTTTCAATAAACTTTTCCATCACTTGCCTTGTTCCCGAATCATCTTCCCTGAAAATGAGTGGAAGCTGTTCAAATAAGTGTTTTACATCGGATGGTTTTTTAGTTTTGGTATCTTTATTGCCTACCAGGTACAATTTGTTTTCAAGCAGATTTATTTTATTTACTGATAAATTTTCCGGAACAATTGATACTAAAGAAAAATCAACTTCATTGTTCTCCAGACTTTCTATCACTCTTGTTTTATTGGTTACATCCATAACCAGTTCAGCTCCCGGGTGTTGTTTTATAAAACCCGAAAGAAAATACGGCATTAGATATTTGCCGGTGGAAACTACCGAAAGTTTAAGTCTTCCTGAAAGCTGGCCTTTATATGCCAGGGTTTTATAATTAATTGCCTCCACCTGGTTCAGAATATCTTCTGCTAAGACAGCTATTTCTTTACCAAAATCTGTTATATAAATTTTTCTTCCAATTATTTCAGTCAATGGAATTTCAAACTGGACTTGAAAATTTTTCAATTGAATGGAAACAGCGGGTTGCGTTAAATGCAATTCTTCTGATGCCTTGGTTACACTTTGTGTTTGCGAAACTTTTAAAAATATCCGCAACTGGTTGATGGTATAATTCATAAATTATTTTTATGCTAATCATTGCAAAGTTAAATGAAAATTTATGAATTAAAATGCTCACTTTTGTGGCATCAAAATCTAAAATCGAAAATGTTATAACAGAGATGACCAAAATAAAAGTAGCAAAAGGGGACTACATCCGGGGCTGATCAGGTTTTTTTAACCTTATCAGCAGTAAAATTCATTTTCAGACAATGGAAAAGTTCATCAGCCAGTAAAGATTTGGAAAAGATGTAGTGAACGCTGAAAAAAGGATAAGTGAATTAAAACAAGAGGGAGAAAAAATAAAAAAAAGCTTAGAAGAAACAAAAACTAAAGGGGTTCACCTAAAAATAAGCTCTAACTATTAAGATCGAATATTTTAAAACCAATCATTAATTAAAACATCTGACTATGTCAAAAGCAATTCACACCGCCCAACAGTACTGGGATGTACGAAGCGATTTGTTCGCTAATTATTACAAGAAACCTTCAACTTTTGATAAACTGCTCCGAAAGGCAGTCTATCTCCGCACAGCCGTGGCATTAAAAACAATACAGGAATATCCCGATTGCACCATATTGGATATTGGTTCCGGCCCGGGAGTAAATAGTGTAAGCTGGCTTAAGAATTCGAAAGCATCGCATTTACTTGGTATTGATTTCGCGGAAAACATGAATGAATATGCCCGTAAAAATGCTGCTGAACAAGAGGTAGGCAGCCGCTGCGAATTTATAGAAGGGGATTTCAGGACCTTTGATTTTGGAGGAAGAAAATTTGATGTAAGTGTGGCAGTTGGTGTATTCGATTACACCGAAGACGCAGCGTCCTTTATTAAAAAAATGAGTGAGACAACAAATAAAGCATTTGTTATATCATACCCCGAAAACGGGTTAAGAATGTTTCTTCGCCGTAAGCGATATACCTGCCCGGTATATGATTATTCGGAAGATTCAATTCGCAGTTTGCACAGCCTTTGTG
>Ga0163150_10001743_pt1 | contig 35611 bp, 27 predicted proteins | sample OliLakLV19P2IB_FD_148628 | JGI IMG/M metagenome (GOLD analysis project Ga0163150, IMG submission 148628) | Freshwater microbial mat bacterial communities from Lake Vanda, McMurdo Dry Valleys, Antarctica - Oligotrophic Lake LV.19.P2.IB | ecosystem: Environmental > Aquatic > Freshwater > Lake >... | reverse complement strand
CCTTGAACCTGCTCAAGAACGAGAAAACCAGCCGCCGCGGCATCCAAGGCAAACGCCTGAAGGCCGGCTGGGATGAGCAATACCTCATCAAGGTGCTTAAGGCCGGGATTTAGATGCGATGGCCCTGGGAATGCTGTCAGGTCAGCGGGTGCCACGGACAGCGCAGTGACGCTCGGGGAGCGGAGTCGTCCGTGCTCCGAACTCTTGCGATGCATCAGCACGGACGACTTCGCTCGGCAGACCTCGCTGCGCTGTCCGTGGCACCCGAGGCCGCTGACCTGTCCATCTTCTCACGCGATCCCCAGCGCCCGCTTCACTTCCGCGATGAGCATGATTGCGTCCTCGTGCCTGGGTGCCTCGGCGATGAAGCGCATGATGGGTTCGGTGTTGCTCGGGCGGACGTGGACCCAGCGGTCGGACCAGTCGATGCGGACGCCGTCCTGAAGGTCGATATTCTGCTCGGAAAAGGCGTGTCGCAGGGCGGGGACGAGGCGGGCGGCGAGGTCGGCGTCGAAGGGCAGTTTGTCTTTGACGATCGCGTAAGCGGGGATCGATTTCGCGATGGCGCTAAGCGGTTGCCTGCGCGCGGCGAGGAGGTCGAGGATGAGGGCGATGCCGGTGATGGAATCGCGGACGTGGATGACGCGCGGGTCGATGATGCCGCCGTTGCCTTCGCCGCCGATGAGGGCGCGGTGTTCTTTCATGGCGGCGGCGACGTTGGCTTCGCCGACGGCGGTGCGGAGGACGGAGCCGCCGTGCATGGCGGCGATGTCGTCGAGCATGCGGCTGGTGGAGAGGTTGGCGACGAGGAGAGGGGGATCGGGTGGCACTGACAAGACCTGCTCGGAGGCCTTGTCAGTGGTGAGGTCACCTCGCGCTGCCACTGACAAGCTCCGCGGACTGCGCTTGTCAGTGCCACCCTTCGCTGCCGCCAGCACGTGCAACGCGCACAGCGCGAGGGTGTATTCCTCGCCGATGTAGCTGCCGGTATCGTCGACGAGGGCGAGACGGTCCGCGTCGGGGTCTTGTGCGAAGCCGCAGGCGGCGTGGTGTTGGGCGACGGCGGCGGCGAGCTCGGTGAGGTTGTCGCGGGTGGGTTCCGGGGTGTGCGGGAACCGGCCGGTGGGCTCGCCGTACATGTGAATCACTTCAACGCCGAGCTCGCGCAGCAGCATTGCCGCGGCCGGGCCGCCGGCGCCGTGCACGCTGTCGACCACGACTTTCAATTTCGCTTTGGCGATGGCGGCGCGATCGACCAGCGGCAGCACGCGGTCGACATGCACACGGTTGCCGGTGTCGTCGGCATGCATGAGTTCGAGCGCCTCAACGTTGACAAAGGAGTAGTCGTCATCCTTGAACCGGCGGATGATTTCGCCGGCCTCGGCGGGCGGCGGAGCGGCGCCGTCGGCACGCAGGCATTTGATGCCGTTCCAGATGATGGGGTTGTGGCTGGCGGTGATGACCATGCCGCCGTCGGCCTTGAGGTGCTCGGCCATGATGGCGACGGTGGGGGTGGCGACGATGCCGAGCGTGGTGACCTTGCAGCCGACGGCGATGAGGCCCGACGCGGCGGCGAGCTCGATCATCTGTCCCGACGGCCGGCTGTCGCGGCCGAGCACCACGCGCGGGGCTTCCTTTTTCGTTTGCGCCTTGAGCCACGACCCGAACGCCGCGCCGTAGCGGGCGGCGACGGTGGGCGTGAGCGACTGGCCGATGTAGCCGCGCAGGCCGGAGACGGAGAGCATGAGGGGGGCGGGGGTGGTGGCCATGGGCTTGGGGAAGGTGAGGGCAGTGGCAGTGGCAGTAGCAGTGAAGGAAACAGCAGTAGTATCGGCGAAACGGCTCGATTGAAATTCACGGAGTGACGGCGGAAGCTCCTTCGCCGCTCCTGCCACTGCCACTGCCACTGCTACTCGATCACTCCTCCGCGAACCACTGCTGCAACATTTCCAGAGACAGCCCCCTGAACCCATCGACGACGCGGTGCGCCTGCTTGAGCGTGGCGGCGTCGGTTGTGGTGGTGATTCCGAGGGCGATCAAACCCGCGCCGCGGGCTGAGTCGATGCCGGCGGCGGTGTCCTCGATCGCGAGCACTTCGTCGGGTCGCAGGCCTCGGAAACGCTTCGCCAGGGCCGCGAACGCCATGCGATAGGTCATCGGGTCCGGCTTGCTGCGCGGCACATCATCGGCACAGATGATGGGGTCGAAGCGCGGGGCGAGGTCCAGCGGTCCAAGGATGATGTCGATGTCGGCTCGCGTCGCGCCACTGGCGATGGCGATGGGGAAGTCGGCCGTCAGACTTTTGACGAAGTCGATGGCGCCAGCGATCGGATCGAAGCCCTCGGCGACGATCGCCGCGAAGATGTCCTTCTTTTCCTCGCAGAGGCGGGCGACCTGATTGGCGAAATCGGGAGCCAGCATCGATCCGGCGTTGGCGGCGGCGATCATGGCGCGGAACCCCTCGCGGTCGTCGAGGCCGACGTATTTCTGGAGGTACTCGTCATAGCTGAAATCGATGTCGAGCCCGGCCTCCTGCGCGGTGCGGAGGAAGGCCCGGTAGTGCAGCGGCTCGGAGTCCACGAGCACGCCGTCGAAGTCGAAAATGATCGCCCTGATCATGAGCCGAGTGTAGGGGAGGGGCGCGCGGTGAGCAACGGCGGGCGTCGATGCATTCGCCCCCTCTCCCTCCGGGAGAGGACAGCCGCAATCGCCGCGCAGTGGCGATTGCGGCAGGTGAGGGAGGAACTGTACAGATGGTCATTCTCCCACGTCACGGCCGTGACGTGCCGACAAAGGGCGACCGTTCCTTGCTGGTCGTGCGGTTCTTCCCTCACCTGACTCAGAACGCGGCTTCGCGGCGTTCTGAGTCTGTCCTTTCCCGGAGGGAGAGGGGGTTCATGCCAGCCGTCGCAGTACCATGTCACGCGATGCGTACACGGCCGTCGACATTACCGCTGCCCGGTTACGACGACGCTTTGTCGCTGGTGCTGCGGCACGTACCGGCACTGGGCGTCGAGCGTGTGTCGCTGCGATCGGCGCGCGGGCGGGTGCTGCGCGGGGACTTGCTGGCCGATCGCGATCAGCCGCCGTTCGACCGCTCGGCGATGGATGGGTTCGCGGTGCGGCGGGAGTGGCTGCGGGTCGGGGCGACGTATCGCGTGGTCGGCAGCGTGGCGGCGGGGGGCGCGCCGCTGGCGGAGGCGGTGACCGACAGCGGCGCGGTGATCCGCATCGCGACGGGCGCGCCGGTGCCGGCACCGTTTGATGCGGTGATTCCCATCGAGCTGGCGGTGGTGACGGACGGCGCTGATGGCGAGAGCGTGACGTTCGCCGCGGGTGTCGAGCGATCATGGCAGAATGTGCATCGCCGGGCGTCAGATGCGACTGTTGGCGCGACCGTGCTGCGGGCGGGGACGGTGATGGGACCGCCGCACATCGGCATCGCGGCGGCGGTGGGGGCGGCGGAGGTGATGGTTTCACAGCGGCCGCGGATCACACTGATTACGACGGGGGATGAGGTGGTGCCGTGCGACGCGAAGACGCAAGCGATGTTGCCTCAGCAGGTCCGCAACTCGAATGAGCCGATGCTGGCGGCATTCTTTGAAGCGATGGGGGTGCCGCTGCTGGAGCACGTCCACGTGCCGGACGACCCGGAGCAGACCCGGGCGGCGGCCCGCGAGGCGCTGTCGCATTCGCACCTGGTGGTGACCAACGGCGGCGTGAGCGCGGGACAGCGCGACTGGCTGCCGTGGGCGTGGGAGAAGCTGGGGCTGGGCACGGTGCTGCGCGGCGTGGCGATCCAGCCGGGCCGGCCGGTGCTGGTGTGTAGTGACGCGGAGGAAGTTCGGAGTTCCGAGTTCGGAGTTCCGAGTTCAGGAGAATCGATTTCTTCACAACTCGGAACTCGGAACTCGGAACTCGGAACTATTGCGGCTCCTTCCAAGCTCGTCCTCGGCCTCCCCGGCAACCCGGTCAGCGTGCTTGCGACGGCGCACCTCTTCGCTTGGCCAGTGATGCGGCTGATGATGATGCAGGACGCCGCGAAGGCCGTGCTGCCGTGGCGCCGGGTCGGGCTCGCCGAGCGCGTCACGGCCAGCAGCAAGCGTCAGGTATTCCGCGCCGCGAAGCTGAACTCCGACGGCAGCGCGAGCGTCATCAACTGGCACGGCTCGGGCGACCTCATGCACACCGCCGAGGCGGACGCGTTCGTTCGGCTGCCACTGACGGATGATCCGATCGAAGCGGGCACGATGGTTCCCTGCCTGGAGCTGGTGCGATGACGGTCCGCGTGCTTTATTTTGGCGTGCTCGCTGATCGGATCGGCAAGCGCGAGGTGGTGTTCTCTGTCGCGGCTGATGCCACAGTGGCCGCGTTGCTTGATGCGCTCGCGTCGACTTATGAGGACGTAAAGGTGATGTGCGACAAGCTCGCGGTAGCGGTGAATCTGGAATACGTGAAGGCGGATTGCGTGCTCAAAGATGGGGACGAAGTCGCGATCATTCCGCCAGTCTCGGGGGGGTGAATGACTGCGACTGTTCACGTTTAGCCGCGGAGCAAAGGCTTTGCGACGCTCCGCGCGGAACATCGATGGCGATTGCCCCGGCCCCGCGCGGAGCGTCGGCGGACCTTTGCTCCGCGGCTAAACGAAGCTCCCGCGCCTTCGCACTGCGACGATGCAAATCCCTCGCGCCATTCCCGCCGGAATTTCTCCGGTTTCTGACTCCTGCGCCATCCGTTACGGCTTCAACCATCGTTCACGTCTTTTCCCTCCGTGACGCTTAATTCGTCTGCTCCGACCGCCGATGAAATCGGGGTCGAGTTTGCTGCGCGTGTCCACCACGGCGGTGACCCGACGGAGAGAACCAGAAGGAGAAGCACCGCTATGCCCAGGCACAAAGACATTCTTACCACCGGCGAAGTTGCCAAGGTCTGCAACGTCGCCCCCCGCACCGTCAGCAAATGGTTCGATTCCGGGCAGCTCCGCGGTTACAAGATCCCCGGCTCCAAGGACCGGCGGATCCCGCTCAACGCCCTGATCAAGTTCATGAAGGCCCACAACATCCCGCTCGACGGCCTCCAGTCGGGCCGGACGCGGGTGCTGATCGTCGATGATGAATCGGAGATTGTTGACGTGCTCCAAAAGGTGCTCACCGAGCAAGCGAATTACGAGGTCCGCACCGGGCACAACGGCTTCGCGGCCGGCGTCGAGTGCGAGAAGTTCCGCCCGCATGTGCTGCTGCTCGACATGCACTTAGGCGACGTCAACGGCGAAGCGGTCCTCAAGATGGTCCGCGACAACCCCGACCTGCAGCTCACCAAGGTCATCGCGATGAGCGGCAAGCTCACCGATGGCCAGGCCCACCACCTGATCCAGAACGGCTTCGACGGCTACCTGAAGAAGCCGTTCCACGTGCGGCAGGTGATCGAGGCGATCGAAGACGCGACGGCCGTGGTGTACTAAAAGCGAGCCGGAAGCGAACTCGAAGCGAGCCGGCACGTCCCCGTGCCCGGCCAGCGCCAGACAGACAGAACGCTCCATTAAAACGAGAAAAGCCGAGACATCTGCGTCTCGGCTTTTTCAATTTCGGGCATGGCGATGTCTGTCGCCGGCTTGCCGGGCACGGGGACGTGCCGGCTCGCTTGATCGGCTCGCTTGGGCGGCTCGCTTGGGAGCTAGTTCTTGTAAACGCCCCAGCGAAGGCGGTCGAAATCCGTCTTCCACTCGGTGAGCGGGTTGCTGCCGCTGAAGGTGCCGGTGGAAGATACGATGTTCGCGCCGATGGCGCTGTGAAGGGCGACGTGCGAGTCGAGGAAGAGGACGTTCACGTTCTCCACGTGCCGTTTCTCATCGATCTCGCCGATGGTGATGTACGAGGTATTGCCCTGTGGCTCGCTCATGAAGGCGACTTCGCTCTGCGACCTGATCTTGTCCGCGTAGGTGAAGTTCTGCGCGCTGAGGTTCGGCCCTTTGGACCCCGTGCCGTTGAGCACGTTGTTCATGCCGTAATGAAAACCATTGCCCGCGCCGGAAAGCTTATACCCGTGCACGGAGAACTTTTCGGGGCACCACCAGATGCTCTCCTCGCGGAACTTCTTGTCGCTGGCGTCGATGACGCCGCTGAACATCTGGAAGTAGCTCGGGGCGTTCACGTAGCGCGGCAGCTCGTTGTACCACGCGCCGGGGTCGACGGTGGTGGCCGGGTTGGCGACGTTGTTTTCCGAGGGCAGGTAGTAGCGGTACTCGGTGACGTAGGACGCGAGCCCGAGGCCGAACTGGTGCAGGTTGCTGGCGCACTCGGCGGAGCGGGCGGCGCCGCGGGCGCGGCCCAGCGCCGGCAGCAGCAGCCCGATCAGCAGCGCGATGATCGAGATCACCACGAGCAGCTCGATGAGCGTGAACGCCGCTCGCGCCCGCCGGTGGTGCGAGCGAGTGTCCCATTGAGTTGGATGGGAGATGAGCATGGCAATCCTTTGCGACCGTGGCGGCCAGCGACTCGGCCTTATCCACGGTTGCGCCGCATTATAAACCTGCGCCGGGCGTGTTGTGTGAGCGGTTGGCAAAATCCACCAGTGCGGTTTCCGCGCAGATGGCGGCGAAAGGCGATTGCCGCTTCGTACGGCGGATCCGAAAAGCGCAAATTGACGTAAGTTCCTTTATTTGATCGTCTTGCAATTCCAGGCCGCGTCCCGAGGCTTCGTCATCATGCTGAGATCTGCGTTATCCAGTATTCGGCGTTCGCTTCAATTTTGCCAGTTTCCGCTTGTTGATCGAGGCTCGCCAACCATAATGAAGCGGTGCGATGGCGCGGGGTGAGGCAGCAGCAGTGCTGAGCGCCGTGCATCAGAATGAGCACCATTCAGGGAGGACGCGATGAAACGCAGGCGATCGCTCACGTTCGCGCCGGCAACGAATCCAGCACGGGGTCATCCCCTCAATCGCCGGGCTCGATTGATTCGAGCGCTGTCCGGTGCGGTAATCTTCGGCGCGACCGCTTCGTCGCAGGCCGTGCTGATGCCCGGCGACGTGGCGGTCATCGGCTACAACTTCGACAACCCCGACGAGTTCGCTTTCGTCGCCCTCAACAACCTGGCCGGCGGCGAAGTGATCCAGTTCACCGACCACGGCTGGCTCGCGGCCGGCGGCTTCCGCGTCAACGAAGGCGTCTTCACGTTCAGTACGCCGCCCGCCGGCATCAACGCCGGCACCGTCATCACCGTCACCGATCCCAGCGGCGTCGATTTCTCCAACGACGGCGACCAGATCATCGCGTTCCAGGGCACCGTCGCCTCGCCCATGCTCATCTTCGGCCTCAACAGCAACGACCCGGGCTGGACCGCCGATGCCACCAATTCCAACACCTCGGCCCAGCCGCCGGGCATCCCCACCGTCGCCATCCCCGAGATCGACAACGCCATCTTCAACACCGGCGTGCTCGCCACCGGCAACAAGGCCGACTGGCTCGCCGCCATCACCAACCCCGCCAACTGGTCCGGCAGCAACGGCACCCGCCAGGTCATGCCCGCCGGCCCCATCACCGTCACCGGCGCCACCGGCGGCGGCCCGATCCCCGGCCCCGCCAACCCCGTCCTGATCAACGAAATCCGTGTCGATCAGCCGGGCGCCGACGTCAGTGAATACTTCGAGCTCGTCGGCACACCGGGGGACACGCTCAATACGCTCACCTACCTCGTTCTGGGCGACGGCGGCGGCGGCGGCACCGGCGTCATCGAAGCCGTGATCAGCCTCAACGGGTTCACGATCCCCGCCGATGGCCACTTTCTCGCCGCCGAGAACACCTTCGCGCTCGGCGCGGGACTTTCGCTCGTCGACCTCAATCTCGGGTCCGATCCCGCGCTGAACTTTGAGAATGACGACACCGTCACCCACTTGCTGGTGAAGGATTTCACGGGCGTACTCGGGCAAGACCTGGACTCGAACGATGATGGCGTGCTCGACCTGATGCCGTGGGGCACGATTTTCGACGGCGTCGGGCTGCTCGACAACGCGTTGCCGCCGACCGGCGAGTTTTCGTATGCCGCCGGTCTCGGGTTGCCGAATCTTGGCCCGGTGGGCAGCGACCCGCCGCATTTCGTTTTCCGGCTGCCCGATGGCGCCGGGCCGTTCCAGATCGGCAACAGTGACCCGGCCGCCAGCAACGACACGCCGGGCGCACCGAACGCGGTGGCAGCGGCGATCCCGGAGCCGATGAGCGGCGTGCTGCTCGGCGCGGCCGGCATCGTGCTGGTTTGGCGGCGGCGGTGACCGTCCCGCTGCTTCAAACCTCCAATCCGGCCTTTGAGTTTCCGCCTTCTGTGCGCGGGTTTTTGTAATTATCACATCCCCCTTGCGTAGCGCTCACAAACATTCATAATGATGGCCGCTTACCCGCCGCGCACGGCGGCAGGGTCAACATTCGTCGAGCTGCCGTTCACGGGCCCCGGTGACGCAAGGAGGATTGGATGAATCGCAAACGCCATCATAATCGTCGCTGCGCCAAAGCCGGCGCGGCCGGTGTCGCCGTGCTCGCCATGGCGTCGGGCGCCGCGGCGGTGCCCATCACGCTGACCGGGAGTTACGCGCAGGACTTCAACACGCTCGCCAGCACCGGGACGTCGTCCACGCTGCCGGCCGGTTGGGCTTTCGTCGAGGGCGGCTCCAACCAGAATCTGCTCTACAACACCAGCACCGGGAGCAACACCGCCGGCGACACCTACAGCTTCGGCGCCGCCTCCAACGCCGAACGGGCCTTCGGTACGCTGTTTTCCGGGTCGCTGAACTCGATCATCGGCGCCGAGTTCGTCAACAACACCGGCCAGACCATCACCTCGCTCGACTTCAGCTACGTCGGCGAGCAGTGGCGACGCGGCAACACCACCGCCGGCGCCGCCGACCGCCTCCGCTTCGACATCAGCACCAACGCCACCAGCCTCACGACGGGGACTTACACCAACGTCGCGGCTCTGGACTTTACCAGTGTGAACACCGGCGCGTCGGTTGCCGTGCTCGATGGCAACGTCGCCGGCAACCGCGCCGCGATTGCTCAAACAGTCGGCAGCCTCACGATCCCCGACGGCTCGACCTTCTGGGTCCGCTGGGTCGATACCGACCTCGCGCCCGGCGCCGACGATGGGCTGGCCGTCGATGACTTCTCGATCACGCCCAGCGGCTTCGCGCCGCCGCCGCCGCCCCCGCCGCCGGGCGCCAGCCCGCTGCTGATCACCGGCATCGTGGACGGCCCTCTCCCCAACGGCAGCCCGAAGTTCATCGAGCTCTTCGCCACCGGCAACATCGCGAACCTCAACGCCTTCTCGCTCGAACGCTACGCCAACGGCGGACTGACGCCGACGCCGCAGACGCTCCCGGGCGTCGCCCTCAACGCCGGCGAGTTCATCTATTTGGTTCAGGACGCCGCCGCCCTCGCCGATTTCAATCTGCTCTTCCCCGGCAAGAATGCCGTCGTGTTCGGCCTCGCCAGCGGCAACGGCGATGACGCGTTCCAGCTCCTCCAGGGCGGCAGCGCGGTCGACCTCTTCGGCTCGATCGGCATCGACGGCACCGGCGAGCCGTGGGATTACGAGGACAGCTTCGCGTTCCGTCTCGACGGCTTCGGGCCCAACACGACCTTTACGCTCTCCGAATGGTTCTTCGGCGGCGCTAACGCCCTCGACGCCTTCGGCCCCACCCCGGCCGACCCGCAGGGCCTCGCCGCCCGGCTGACCCCGTTCATCATGCAGTACACCGCGGCCACCGCCGCCGCCGTCGTCCCCGAGCCGATGGCGTTCTCGCTGATCGTGCTTGGCAGCACGGCCCTGCTCGTCCGTCGCCGCCGGGCCGCTTGATCCATTCAGAAAGCCCATCGAAACGCCCCATCAAAGCCCCGCCTCTCCAGAGGCGGGGTTTTTCTTCGCACCACCTACAATCCCCCGATGCCCGGCTTCTTCTACAACCTCGGCCGCTCCGTCCGCGCCGGCGTGCAGAAGGGCAAGTGGGTCCTGCAATCGCTCACCGGCAGCGACGAAGAAGCGATCAAAGCCGAGTACGAAGCCGGCGTCGAGGTCGCGCGGGCCTTCGAGAAGGACGCGCCGCTGGACGATGACGAAAACGTTTCGGCACTGATCGATGAGATCGCCGCCGCACTCGTGGCCCGCGCGAAGAACAAGCTGCGCAAGTTCACCTTCCGTGCCGTGCTCCTGCCCGAACCCAACGCCTTCGCCCTGCCCGGCGGGTTCATCTACATCACGCGTGGACTCATCGAACTGTGCGGCGGACTAGGCAGGGGCGGTGGCCCTACTCCCCTCCCTCTTAGGGAGGGGCAGGGGGAGGGTAAGGCGCACCATGAACCAAGCGTCAACGACCGCGCCGCGCATCAACGAGATGATGAATCAGAACGTTTGCTCTCACCCGACAGCTCAACCCTCCCCCAGCCCCTCCCTAAGAGGGAGGGGAGTTTCAATCCCTCCATTCGCGACGAGCTCGCCTTCATCCTCGGCCACGAGATGGGCCACGTCGTGCGCGGCCACGCCATGCAGCGCATGGTCAACAGCACCGTCGTCAACGCCGCCGCCCGGGCGGTCCCCATCGGGGGCGCCGTCGGCAAGCTGCTCGTGCAGACCGGCTCGCAGTTCCTCTCCTCCGCTTACTCGCAGGACCACGAGCTCGAAGCCGACGAGTTCGGCCTGCGACTCTCACGCGCCGCCGGCTTCGAGCCCGCCGCCGCTACCCAGATGATGCGCCGCCTCCAGGAACTCGGTGGCGACCATCCCGAGGATTCCCTCGGTGCCTACTTCGCCTCGCACCCGCCCTTCACCGTCCGCATCCGACAGCTCAAAGAGCTCGCCCGCGCTTGAAGCCGTCCAGAAGCCGCGTGCGACTTACCTCTGCCCTAAAGCCGCTCGCTCGCACGGCGCGCCACATCACTCCTACAATCTTTCCGCCGCGCCCCGGAGCCCCCCATGCCCGAAACCGCAGCCAAGTTCGCCGTCCGCCGCGCCGCCGAGCGCGGCCACGTCAAGCTCGACTGGCTCGACTCCTGGCACACCTTCTCCTTCGGCGACTACTACGACGAACGCCACATGGGCTTCCGCAGCCTCCGCGTCATCAACGACGACGTCATCGCGCCCGGCGGCGGCTTCGGCGAGCACCCGCACCGCGACATGGAAATCATCACCTGGGTTCTCGAGGGCGCGCTCCAGCACAAGGACAGCCTCGGGAACGGGGCCGTTATCCGTCCCGGCGAGGTGCAGACCATGACCGCCGGCACCGGCATCCGCCACAGCGAGTTCAACGCGTCGAAGACGCAGCCCGTGCACCTGCTCCAGGTCTGGATCATGCCGCGCGTCAAAGGCGCCGCCCCGCGCTACGGGCAGATGTCGATCAGCATGGAGATGCGCCGCAACAACTTCTGCCAGGTCGCCACCGACGACGGCCGCGACGGCTCGATCCACATCCAGCAGGACGCCGACCTCGCCATCGCCAACATCGACCCCGGCAAGAGCGCCACATGGGAAACCGACCCCGGCCGATATCTCTACGTACACGTCGCCCGCGGCGTGGTGAACGTGCTCGGCGAGACGCTCAACGCCGGCGACGCCATCGCGATCAGCGACACGACGCTGTTGGAAGTGAAAGCGGAACGGAACGCGGAGGTGTTGCTCTTCGATCTGGTGTGAGCAATGGGAGGGCAAGGCTCCGGCCGAGCCGTTCGCGCATTGAGTGGTTTGATGCCACTGGCAGTCCGCTGCCAGTGCCATACGTCATCGATTGTCGAAGGTTGAAGGCACTGGCAGCGGACTGCCAGTGGCATCATGCTGGAGTTGATTGCCGCAGCAATCGAACGGCTCGGCGGGAGCCTCGCCCTCCCATCACTCCCCCGTCTTCGCCGTCTTCGTCTTGTCAAGTTCCGCCTGCATCGCCGTGAGCTGCTTTTGCAGATCGACGATCATCGTCGTTGCTTTCGCATGGTCTGATGTGAGCTGATCGACCTGCTTCTTCAGCGCCTCGCGCTGCGTCGTCGCTTCTTTGATCGATTCTTCACGGGTGGCCGCGCTCTTCTTCAACTCGTCCTCGCGCTTCATCGCGGCAGCCAGATCTTTTTCCAGCGTCGCCAGCCGCTGCTTCTGTTCCTCGACCGTCGCCTGCACGGTGTCGAAGAGCGCCTTGGACGTGTCCGCCTGCTTCTGGGCAAGCTGCGTGGTGAGCAGGTGCTGGGCCACAAGCTGATCGGCCTGGGCCTTGGTGAGGTTGGCGCGCTCGATCGAGCCGCCCAGCTTCGCGTTCGCCTCGGCGAGCTCCTGCGTCCGCTTCATCACCTCTTCCTGAAGCGCGGCCGCGCGGTTCTGCGTGTCGTTCGCGATCCGCTGCACATCGGTGAGCTTCTCCTGCGTCGATGTCAATCGTCCCTCGGTGTCGGTCACCGACTTGGTGGAGTACCAGAGGCCGATGCCGCTGATCACCGTTAGCGCCGCGACCAGCGACCAACTGAGCGTGCCCACCTTGCGGGCCCGCGCCAGGTCCTGGTTCGACGTCTCCGCCAGCCGTTGCCATGCCGCGACCATGCCGCCGGCGAGCTGCAATTCCCGCTTGGAAACCAGCTCCAGATCAGTCCCCGCCGGCCTCGTCTCGACCCGCTCGCCGCCGCCCAAGCCGCTCGCGGCTTCGCGCTCACCATCCTTCATCTCCGCGCGCGCATCACCACTCGCCGTCTGTTTAGTGCCCGTCCCGTTCTTCTTTTCGTGATTCCCCGGCTCTTCGGCCGCCTCATCAAGGTGCTCGATCAGCACCTGAAGCCGGCCCTGATTGGTGCGCGACGGCGCCCGCCCGTCGTCGATCCACGCCTGGAGCGTGGCGGTATCGACTCCCAGCGTCCTTGCTGCCGTGTCGCGATCCTGCCATTCAAAGCTCATCGGTAAAACAAGGGTAATCGCGGGGCCGGGCCTGTCAAGGGGAAAGTGGGTGTGTGTTGATGCCACTGGCAGTCCTCTGCCAGTGCCCCCGACGTCGGGCGGCGGTGGACGCAGGGCACTGGCAGAGGACTGCCAGTGGCATCAAGTGCGCGGGCGCTGCGGCTCGGCCGGTGCCTCGTCCTCCCACGATTCACTTGAGCAGTTCCGCCATTGCGCCCATGATCACCGCCTCGACCTCCGGCGACACCAGCGACGCCGGGCCCGTCTCGTAGCCGCCTTGCGTGTACGAGATCTTGGTGCCGATGTAGCCCATGCCGTAGTCGCCGTAGCCGGCCGTGGCGACGAACCTGCCGCCCGCCATCTCGGCGGCCGCAATCTGGTACTCGACGAAGATCTCGCCGGGCAGGTGAAGCAGCCGGGTGTTGCCGATCGCGAGGCAGCTCAGGTGTACCTTCCGGCCGGCCTGGCAATGCCGCAGCCACGCGAGTTGCCGGGCGGCGATGACGCGGAAGCGCTCGACCTTCTTCGCATCGCTGACCGTGGCGAGCAGCGCTTCTTCTTTCAGCCAGGTCGCCGGTGGCAGCGCGATATCGACCGATTTCCACGTCAGGTCCTTCGGGGTGATCGCCGTCCAGCGCGTCGCCTTCCACGCATCGCTCATGCCATCGGCGAGCCGCTTCGTGAGGACTTCACGGTTCGCCGGATTGCCGTCGTTGTACTTGCCAGCCGTGACGTTGCCGCCCGCGCCGTCGAAGTGCAGATGAACAACACCAGGCAGCGCGGCCTCGCGCTGGTTGCGGGCCAGGCCGGGGAAATCGCACGACACGCCGCCCTTGCCATAATGGCTCTGCGGATGCACTGCGTAATAGGTCATGCAGACCACGGGTGCGTCGCCGTCCCAGAAGCTGATGGAGTAAACGAAGGGATCGATCACGCCCTCACCCTGAGCGCGGGCCTCGGGGTCGCGCGTCGAGCTGGTCCGCGTCCACTTCACCTTGCCATCGGGCCCCAGCACCCGACGATTGCTCGCGACGTTTTCGACCTTCGCCTTGCCGGTGCCCAGGTGCGTGACCTTGCGCGGGTTCTTGATCGATTCGCGCAGCGCGCCGGCGGCCCGGTCGATCACATCGCGCGCGAATGTCGGATCGAACTGGGCGTTGGGGATGCCGTGCTCGGCGAGGAGCTTCTGAGCGTCGAAGTCGCAGCCCGGGGCATCGTGGGCATGAGTGGCATGAACGGTCACGCGGTCGATGGTGGTGCCGGCCGCCTCGGCAAGCGCCTTGCGGAACGCATCGTGCCCGCCGTTGCCCAGGCCGACCCAGTCGAGCACGCAGATGACGATGGGCTTGTCGTCCGTGAGGAACACAATGCCCCGGCAGGAGAGCTTGTCGACGATCTCCTTGACGGGCGCGACGAGCGCATCGCAGAGCGCGGAACCGATGGGCGGCGTGGCGTCGATGTTGAAGGTGGCGATGCGGAGGGGGGTGTCGGCGAACGCGAAGGAAGGGTGCGAGACGTACAGCGACACAGCCATGGCGACCAGCAACACGGGCAGACGCGGCACTGCTTTCAGAGCCGGACTCTGCGAGTCCGGTCGGATCGGCGAAGCCCGTCCTCGGGCTGAGTCGATCCGAATCTGCGTCGCGCGTGGGACAAATGAAAGCATGATGATCTCCTGCCGTAACCGCTCCGCTGCGCCCCGCGGACGGGGCTCGCGAAGCGACCGGGTTTGTAAAACCCGGCTCTGAAAAGCCGGACTATTTCGCGTCCTTCAGCGACATCAGATACGCAATCACATCCGCCACCGCCTGGGCGTCGAGCGCCGCTTCAAGTCCTTCGGGCATGATCGACTTGCCGGTGGCGCGCAGCGCTGCGATCTCGCTTCGCGCGACGGTGCGCTCGACGCCCTTGCCCGACGCGACTGTGACCGACGAGGCGGATTCGCTGGTGATGACGCCGCTGACGATCTCGCCATCCTTCAGCTCGACGACGTAGTTGAGGTACTGCGGGTTGACTTCGCGGTTGGGGTCGAGCAGGTTGGTGAGGATGGCTTCGGTACGCTTCTGCGCGAACGCGGCGAGGTTGGGGCCGAGCTCGTGGCCGACGTTTTCGAGCTTGTGGCAGGCGGCGCAGTGGGTGGCGAAGAGGGCTTTGCCTCGCGGGGCGGAGGCGGTGAGAGTGGCAAGGTCGCGGGTGTAACGATCGACGAGGCCCTTGCGGTCCACGGCGGGAGCGAACAGCTTAGCCGCCCGGGCGCGGAGCAAATCATCGTTGACGCTGGACAAGCGCATCCGCTGCGTGGGGCTGAGCGCTGCCGGAGGAAATTTGTTCGCTTCGAGGGCGTTGAGCAGTGCGGCAATGCGCTCCTTCCGGGACAGCAATGAATCGATGAGCATCGGCTGCGCTGCCGGGCCGGCGGCGCCTACGCCTTCGATCAGAAAAGGTGTGACAGCCGGCTGAGGATATCCCGCCAGACCGACGGCGGCCGCGTACTGCACCTCCGGTGCCTCGGCAGCTTTGAGTAGGCGCACAAGTCTTGGCATCGCCTTCGGCGGCGAGTCCAATGTAATCATCAGGACTGCAAGACGAGCCGCTTGGGCGTCCAGCTTTGCGGTTCTGATCGAGTGTTCCCCTATGCCTGTCAGGAGCGGATAGACCTCACGGAATTGAGGTGCGTGTTCGAGAATGAGAACCTCGGGATCGTCGCCATTTCGCCTCACACGATCGGCGACGGCTAGTAGTGTTCCCACCACGGCTTCATTCGTTTCTTTCGGGATGCGCTTCAGCACCGCCGGGATATCCCGCGCGTCCAGTTCGCTGATGAAAGGTTCAATGGACTCAATTCCTGCTCGCGGCTGTTCGAGGATCGCGGACAACAAGGCGAGGCGATCACCTTTCATGGAGTTCAAGGCCGCCCACCGGACATGTCGATCGTGACCCGAATGACTGAGTATTTCCGCGAGCCACGCCACCCTTGCATCCGCGTCGGAAAAACCAAGACTGAGTGCGGATTGAAATCGAACGCGCAGCGAAAGGTTGTTTGAAGTTCCGTTCGCAAATGCCGCGACGCTTATGTCCCCTGCCATGAACGGCTCGGCCAATTTCGTCGCATGTTCGTAGACGGCTTCCTCTGGACTACCCAACCCCTGATGCACGTCTTCCTTCGTCAGTTTCCCTAATCCGCGCAGCGCGTACATCGCGTGGATTCGACCCAACGGCTCATCGTATGCACGCAGCATCTTCCGCATCGGCTCCACCGCGCTCTTATCCTGCCGCTCGTGAATCAACCGCGACGCCGTCTCGCGTTGCCACGCGTTCTCGTGCTCGAACAACTTCACCAATTCCGCCGTCGTCGCCTTGCTCAGCTTCGGCGGCGGCGAATACTTCCACCCCTCGCGTGTGATGCGGTAGATCCGCCCGCGATCCCTTCCGCTGTTCAAATCGACATGCTTCTTGATCGCTGGCGGGATGCTCGCGGGGTGCTCGATCGTTTCGCGGTACATGTCCGCCACCCACAAACAACCATCCGGCCCGTTCGCCATCTGCACCGGGCGGAACCACGTGTCGGTCGAAGCAACAAACTCCGCTTTCTCGTCGATCCGCGTGCCGACGAAGCCGATGCCTTTGGGCGTGAGCTTCTTGCGGTGGATGATGTTGCTGCCGACGTCGGCGACGAAGGCGTTGCCGCGCTGGTCGGGCATCGCGTCGCCGCGGTAGATGGTCAGGCCGGTGGCGCTGGTGAAGTAACCGGCCGCCCGGCCGCCGCCTTCGATGGGGCCGGGCACTTTGCCCGCGACGCGCAGCTCGGTGCGCAGCACCCGCCACGGCTCGACCGGGCTGATGCGGAACACCTCCGCCTGCGGGCCATCCGCCGCGATCGACATCCGCGCCGGCGGCGCGGGGACGTTCGGGGCGCGGGCGGCGTAACGGTCCTCGTACATGATCATCTGCAAGTGGTCGCTGTTGGAGCAGACGAACCGCCGGCCGTAGTCGTCGAAGCTCGCGCCGTGCTGGGCGCCGCCGCTGATCGGCTCCATCGCGAGCGTGATGGGATCGAACGCGAAGTCCCGGCCGCGCAGCTCGATCAGTTTGAAGTTCGGATCATCAGGCCGGCGGATCGTGCCGCCGCCGGAGCTCGCGGAGCAGTGGAAGCGGTGGTCGAGGCCGTAGAGGAACGTGTTGAGCATGCCCTGCACGTTGCCACGACTGAAGCCGGTGAAGATCACCTTCTTCTCGTCCGCCTTGCCGTCGCCGTTAATGTCCTTGAGGTAATAGATGTGCGGGGCAGCGCCGACGAAGACGCCGCCTTGCGAACAGGCGATCGCCGTCGGCCAGGACAACCCCTCGGCGAACAGCGTGCTCTTGTCCATCCGTCCGTCGCCATCGGTGTCTTCGAGCAGCCGCACCCGGCCGAGGTTGTCGTTCGGGTGCTCGCTGTAGTCGCGCATCTCGACGACGAACAGCCGGCCGTCTTCATCGAACGCCATCGCGACCGGGTCGGTGACCAGCGGCTCGGCGGCGACGAGCTCGATGCGGAAACCCTTGGCGACCTGGAACGACTTGATCGCCTCGTCCGGTTCCAGCGGCGCAAAGCGCGGCAACTGCTCGGCGAAATCGGGTTCGTCCGCCTTTGGGGCGGCGGCGGGGGCCTTGGGCTCGGCCGCATTGATGAACGCATTCAGCGCCATCACCCCCGCAAGGACACAGGCGAAAAGCAGTGCGGTTCGCATGCCGCGATTGTATCGCGTGCCAGAAAATCCCAAGGTGAATTGAATGACGCGATCGGGTTCGTGCGGCTATTCAGTACACGTCGCGCTGATACCGGTTCGCCTTGCTCATGGCCGCGACATAATTCTTCGCGTCCTCCGCGCTGTGCCCGCCCGCTGTTTCGATCACCTGGTGCAAGGCGCGATCGACATCAGCCGCCATGCGTTTCGCATCGCCGCAGACATAAACGTGGGCCCCGCCTTCGAGCCATTTCCAAAGCTCGGCCGCGTGCTCGGTCATGCGGTGCTGCACGTACACCTTCGCATCGCTATCGCGCGAGAAGGCGGTGTCGAGCCGCGTGAGCAGGCCGCCTTGCAGGTACTGGTCGAGCTCATCCTGATAGAGGAAATCGCTGGCCTGCCGCTGGTCGCCGAAGAAGAGCCAGTTGCCGCCGGCGGCGGCGGTGGCCTTGCGATCCTGAAGGAAAGCGCGGAACGGCGCGATGCCGGTGCCGGGGCCGACCATGATCATCGGCACGGTCGGGTCCTCCGGCGGCGCGAAGCCGTGCGATGGATTCACGAAGACGCGCACCGGCTGTTTCGCGAGCACACGGTCGGCGAGGAAGGTCGACGCGACACCCTTGCGACGCCTGCCACTCAAGTCGTAGCGCACGACGCCGACCGTGAGATGCACCTCGTTCGGGTACGCCTTCGGTGAGGACGAGATCGAGTAGAGCCGCGGCCGCATGCGCTTGAGTCCGCGCACGAGGTCGGGCGCTGAAAGACGCGCGGAGGGGAAGCGGGCGAGAATGTCGATGATGTGCGGCTGATCGATGAGGCCCTCGACGGGCTTGTCGTCCAGCAGGTCGCGCAGGCCTGCCGCATCGTTCGCATCGGTCGCGGCGTGCGCGAGCAGCTCGAGGAGCTCGGGACTGGGCGTTGCGATGTCGTACTCGCTGACCATCGCCTGCCGCAGCAGCATCGACCGGCCATCGTGAATCGCGATCGGTTCCGCGCCCGACAGGCCGAGCACGCGGAGGATCGCGTCGACGTGCTCGAAGCAGTTCTCCGGCCAGACGCCGAGGCTGTCGCCGGCGCGGTAGGTCATGCCGCTGCCCGTGATGTCGACCGAAACGAACCGCGTGTCTTTGGCGGACCCTGGTTTATTCAGCGGTGAACAGGCGATCAGCGGCGCGGGGAACGGGTTGTCCTTCGCGTATCCACTCGCGCGCTCCACAGCCGCTTGCGGCTTCGCGCTCGCCACCACCTGTGTCGTCGCCCCAACCGGGTTCGCCTTCACCAACTCGCGCAGCTTCACCGCCGTCGCCTTGCCGCCCGGCTGGCACAGCGTCAAATCCTTCTCGGCCCCCGACGCGATCGCTTCCGCGTAGGTCTTGCACAGGTAGCCGCACGCCCCGCAATCGAGCTGCGCCATCGCCGCCATCAGCTTGCGGCTCGCCGGTTTGCCGTCCGCGAGCTTCATCCGCTCGTCCATCGCCATCGCCGCGTCATGCCACGGAAAAATGTCCTCCTGCTCCACCACCAACGCTTGCGGTTTAGCGCCCCCCTCGACGCCATGTCCGTTCCCATTCACCGGCGCGCCATTCATACCTCCCAGCAGCCCCGCGAAGAAGCCGTTGAGCCATGAGCGCTGCTCCGTCGAGAACGGCGCGCTGTCGGGCAGGATGGGGATCGTGTTCGCTGTCATCGCTTTCACCTTGCCGAGCCTGTGGCCTCCATATTCGCCGCGTCCTCGGCAAATGCGGTGATCTGCGCGATCTCCAATCGGTTCGCAAAATCGCGGAAGCGTTCCTCGTTGGACAAGCGGTGCTCGATGTAGCCGCGCAGGAGCTTCTCGATCACCACAGGGGCGTCGCTTGCCTTCACGTTGCGGTACAGCTCGCGTCCGATGTGCCGGGCTTCGCCGTAGCCGCCGCCGACGTAAACGTGATAGCCCTCGACGGTGTCGTCGCTGCCGGGGGCGTCTGCAACGCTCGCGCCGAGCAGGCCGATGTCGCCGATGTAATGCTGGGCGCAGGAGTGGTGGCAGCCGGTGACGTGGATGTTGATGGGCTGATCGAGCGTGATGCGCGACTCGACATGCGCTGCGATCGCCAGGGCGTGGCCTTTCGTATCGCTGGCGGCGAACTTGCAACCCTTGTTGCCGGTGCAGGCGACGAGGCCGGCCCGGACATTCGTCGCCGACCAGTGCAGGCCGAGCTCCTCGATCGAGGCCTTCGCCTCGTCGATCATGTGGGTCGGGATGTTGGTGATGAGCAGGTTCTGCCAGACGGTGAGGCGCAGGTCGCCGCTGCCGTAGCGATCGGCGACGCGGGCCAGGCCGCGCGTCTGGTCACAGGTCATCTTGCCGACCGGCAGCACGACACCGATGTAGTGCAGGCCGGGCTGCTTCTGGGCGTGTGCGTCGATGTGAGCCAGCCCGTCACCGGCCGGTCGGGGTTCGCATTTCTCCAGCGGGAAACGCACCATTTCAAAGTAGAGGTGCTTCTGCGTCTCGGCCAGAAACTTCTCGAAGCCCCAGGCATCGAGCACGTACTTGAGCCGGGCCTTCTTGCGGTCGGTGCGGTCGCCGTGGTCGATGAACACGCGCACCACGGCCGCGGCGACAGCGACGCATTGCTCGGGCTTCAGGAGCACACCCGTGTCGCGCGAAAAATCCTTGTGCCCCGTGATGCCGCCCAACTCCATCCGAAAATAGATCCCGGGCTCGACGCCGTTCCACGCATCACCATTCACCGCTTGCGGTTTAGCGGCCACCTTCACCGCGAAGAACCCAATGTCATTCGTCTCCGCCACCGCGCTGATCGCGCCGCCGCCGTCGAAAGCGATGTTGAACTTGCGGGGCAGGCCGTACATCTCGCGGTGCTGGAGGATGTAGTGGTGCATCTGCCGGGCGAGGTCGCGGGTGTTGATCAGCTCGGTGGGGTCGATGCCGGCCGTGGGCGAGGCGGTGACGTTGCGGATGTTGTCGGCCCCTGCGCCGCGGTTGAGGATGCCCAGGTCGGTCAGGCCGGTGATGATGTCGATCGCGCTCTTCGCGCCGATCTCGCGGAGCTGGAGGTTGGCGCGGGTGGTGACGTGCCCGTAGCCGCCGGCGAACTTTTCGGCGAGGTCGGCGACGCCGCGCATCTGGTGGCTGCTGATGACGCCCGCCGGGAACCGCAGCCGGCACATGTATGAGTCCTGCGCGGGGGCGACGTGGAACAGCCCGTGATACTTCGTGAGGAAGACGTCGGTGCCCTTGGGGAACTCGTTCTTTTCCGCCCGGACGCACATCTCGTCCCACATGTCGAAGGGGTCCTTCTCGCGCTTGGCCTTCTCCTCGTTCACCAGCTTGTGCCCTGCGGCGATGAAGCGGTTTTGCGCCTCGAATTGGATGCGCTGCGGGCCGGTGGGGCCGGCATCTTTCGCGCCGCCGAGCGTGACGGTCGCGCCGCTCAATCCGCCGCCGTTGAGCACCGGCAGCGATGCCAGCACGCCGGAGAGGGGCGGCAGGTTCTGCGCCTGCCGCGCCACATCGACGCCGGCGGCGAAGCCTTGCAGGTACTGCTTCTGTTCTTCGGTGAAGGAGGTCATGGCTGTTTCCGACTCCCCTCCCTCTTAGGGAGGGGTTGGGGGAGGGTCGCTTCGACAATCTGGTTGCCTGGTCCGATTCATCGAGGCACTTCGAACCGGTCCTCCTGTGTTCATGGGCGCGTCGCCGACCCTCCCCCCGCCCCTTCCTAGGAGGGAGGGGAGTTACGCTTGCTCCCAGTGCTCCAGCCGGCGCACGCTCACCGCGCACGCCTTGTAAGACGGCTGCTTCGAGTAGGGATCGAACACCGGATTGGTCAGTCGGTTCGTCTCCTCGTAGTGCATGGGGATGAACACCTGCCCGCGCTGCACGGTGGGCGTGAGGAACGCGCGGGCTTGCAAAGAGCCGCGGCGCGAGGCGACGTGCACCATGTGGTCCGGCGCGATGTTCATCGCCTTGGCGTCGGCGGGGTTGATCTCGATGTAGATGCGCCGCGGGTAGAGCTTGCGGAGCACCGCGGATTTACCCGTCCGCGTCTGCGTGTGCCACTGCGAGGCGCTGCCCCGGCCGGTGAGCAGGAGGAACGGGAACTCCTCATCCACCGGTTCAGGCATCGGCCGTGGACGCTCGAACTTGAAGATGGCCCGGCCATCGGGGCGGAAATACTTGCCGTCCTCGAACAGTCGGCGTTCGGATTGTGACGGGCCTGATGCCACTGGCAGCGGACTGCCAGTGGCATCAATGCTTCCCGCATCCGCCTCGGTGAACGGCCACTGGATCCCCTCGCAGTCGTCAAGCATCCTGTAATCGCGGATCCCCGTGATGTCGCAAGGCTGACCGCGCGACAGACGCTTCAGGATCTGGAACACCGTCTCCGGCGACGCCCACTCGCGCAGCATGTCGCCGCAGCCGTAGTACTCGGCGATCAGCTTGAAGATCGCGAAATCGGAGAGCGCCTGCCCCGGTGCCCGCGTCACCTTCTTCGCCAGGCCGATGCGGCGCTCGCTGTTGATGAAGGTGCCGTCCTTCTCGCCCCAACCGGCCGCGGGCAGGATCAGGTGCGCAAGCTGCGCGGTTTCAGTGGTGTGGTACATGTCCTGTACGACGAAGAACTCGAGCTTGCCGAGGATGTCGCGCACGTCGCTCTGGTTGATCCAGGAGTGGGCGGTATTGGTTGCGATGACCCACAGGGCCTTGACCTCGCCGCGGTCGATCGCCTCGATGATCTCGTGATAGGTGTAGCTGTTGCGGTCGGGGATGCGGGCCGCGTCGATGTTGAGGATGCCCGCGACTTTGGCGCGGTGCTCCGGGTTGGTGAAGTCGCGGCCGCCGAGGAGGTTCGTGGTGTTGCTGAAGAGGCGCGAGCCCATCGCGTTGCACTGGCCGGTGATGGAGTTGGCGCCGGTGCCGGGCCTGCCGATGTTGCCGGTCATGAGGGCGAGGTTGATGATCGCCTGGGCGGCGCGGACGCCCTCGTGGCTCTGGTTGACGCCCATGGTCCACCAGAACGAGACGCGCTCGCCTTCATGGATCATGCGGGCCAGGCGCAGCAGTTCCGCTTCGCTGATGCCGGTCTGCTCCGCGACGGCGGCGGGCGTGAACGATCGGACGTGCTCGGCGAAATCGTCGTAGCCGGTGGTGTGGGCGTCGATGTAATGGCGCTTGATCCAGCCTTCACGGATCAGCAGGTGGGCGAGGCCGTAGAAGAAGACGAGGTCGGACTTCGGCTTGATTGCGTAGTGATCGGTGGCGGCCTGCGCGGTCTCCGTCTTGCGCGGATCGACCACCACCACGCGCGGCCCCCCGGGGGTGGGATTCCGCACGATGCGCTCCCACAGGATCGGGTGGGCGATGCAGAGGTTCGAGCCGATGAGGACGATCACATCGCTCTCTTCGAGGTCCGCGTAAGTGTAAGGCGGGGCGTCGAAGCCGAACGATTCTTTGTAAGCGACGACCGCGGTGGCCATGCACTGCCGGGTGTTGCCATCGCCATGCACCATGCCCATGCCGAACTTGGCGAGCGCGCCGAGCAGCGCCATTTCCTCGGTGACGATCTGGCCGGTGGAGAGGTACGCGGCGGAGGCGGGGCCGTGCTTCGCCTGCACGTCCTTCATGCGGGCGCAGAATGTTCGCAAGGCGCTGTCCCAATCGGTGGCGATGAGCCGGCCGCGATTGTCACGGACCATCGGCGTGGTCGCGCGGTCGTCGGACTTGAGCACGCTCAAGGCTTCCCAACCCTTGGGGCACGCCATGCCGCGATTCACGGGGTATTCCGTCGCCGGGGACAGCCCGATCGCTTCGCCGTCCTTCACGTGGATGCGCAGGCCGCAGCCGGTGGAGCAGAAGCCGCAGACGCTGGTGGTGGTGGCATCCGGCTGCACGCGCGGCGGCAGCGAGCCGAGGCCGTACCCGCTTGGGGCAAGCAGCAGGTCGCGGGTCAGCGGGCCGTCGAAGGCGCGAAGTAGTTTGCCGCGCTTGTCACTCATGCCGAGGGACCTCCGGGCATCTTGGGGGCGACGACGGCGGCGAAGAACAGGGTGCGTTCGAGTAACTCACCGACGAGCGTGACGACAAACATGATGGCCACAGGCACGATGGCAACGCTCGTTTGCTGTGCATCGGATACGAGCAGGGCGGGGAGGACGATGCCGCCGAAGATGCCGCAGGCGAAACGGCAGGCGGTGAGCCGGGCGAGAGGCCCGATCATCAGGCGGGCGGTGCGGCGCTGCGGGGTGCTGCGCTTCGCGCGCAGGTGGCGGAAGAGCACGGCCTCGAAGAGCAGCTTGAAAGTCGACACGATGGCGATGCCGATGCACAGCTCTCGGGCCGCGAGGGCAGCGGTTGACCGGATGCCGGAGGTGAGGACATCGATGGCGAGCGTGGTGGTCGCGCCGAGCAGGAGCATCGAGAGCGCGAACTTGGTGCCGGTCTGCCCCAGCGACCAGAAGTCGCGTCGCGTGTCGTGGTAGAGCATGGCGGAGCAGAACACGCCGAGCAGGCCGGTGATGAGAACAGCGGTGTTCAGGACTGAACGGAGTGCGGCGTGCTCTCGCTCGCCGAAGAAGAGCGTGACGCACGCATACGTCGCCGCCGCCGCCGCGAACAGGCCGAAGCCGACGATCTCGCGGCTGAGCCACGAGGTGCGCAGGCCGATGACGGCGCGGAACGCATACCGCGGCCGGCCCAGGTGCAGCGTGCTGGCGGCGACCGCGAGCAGGCCGAGCGCCAGGGCCACGATGCTCTGCATCGCGCCGCCGATGTTCGTTGAGCCCAGCCACTCGCCGATGACGCGTTCGACCAGGAACGCGCCGACCGAGAGCTGCGTGAGCACGAGCATCGCCACCAGTGGGACGTGCACGTGCTGCGGGGCCACGCCGTGGTAATCAGCAGGCAGCAGGTTGCGCGGCAGCACGCGCTTCGTCCGGTAGTTCGTCGTCGGCAGCGTGTAATCAGGCTCCGGCGCCCCGGGCAGGAACACGTTGACCTCCGCGTCCTCGATCACCTTCGCGCGGTCGACGATGCTGATGCGGATCGCCTGGTTGGGGCATGCCTGCACACAGGCGGGGGCTTCGCCGATGGCGAGCCGGTCGCTGCACATGTCGCACTTGCGGACGATGCCGCGCTTGCGGTTGTATTTCGGCACGTCGTAGGGGCACTTGAACACGCAGTACTGGCAGCCGATGCACTGGTCATCGAGGTGTTTGACGATGCCGGTGACCTCGTCCTTTTCGTAGGCATTGACGGGGCAGCCGTGCAGGCACGCGGGCTCGAGGCAGTGGTGGCACGCGCTGGTGACGTGCTGCATCACCGGCAAATCGAGCGAGCCGCCGACGAGCAGGCCGACGTCGCGGAAGGCCTCGTCATCGTCGAGGCCGTTCATGTTGTGGCACGCCGCGACGCACGCCTTGCAGCCGGTGCAGGCGTCGAGGTCGACGTCGAAGGCGTACTGCTGACCGGCGGCCGGCTTGGTCAGCGGGATGAGTTCGCGGTAATACTTCGCCTGGGCAGGCAGATCGCCGCGGCCGTGCTTCTGTGCGAAGCGTTCGACGGCGGTGAGATGCTGTTCGGCGAGCCAGGCGTCGACGAGGGGCTGGCCCTTGAGCGTGAGCGTGGCGCTGCGGTTCCCCTCCCTCCCAGGGAGGGGCCGGGGGAGGGTCGGCGTCGAGATGAGCTGCAAGGTCGAATCCATTTTGGTGATGAGCGTTGAGCATTCGGCGTCCTCGTTCGACTCGTTCCCGCCACGGAAGCGCTCCAATGAATGACGAACGACATCCGCGTGAGGGTTGCTCATGGGGGCGCCGTTGTCCGGTGGTGGAAGCCGCGGCTTGCGGAGTGGATGCCCAATGCCGCTCGCTGGTGTTGGATGAGCGGCACCGTGATGAGGACGGATGAATTGAACGCAATCGCTGTGCCACGGGCGAAGCGATGGTCTCAGCCGCCCCGGATGCCATCAGTAACTGAATGGCGAGGTTTCGACTGCGCGCCGAACGAGCAGAGGTCGACCCATTGGCGCGAAATCAGGCGTTGGCGAGCGTCACGACGCAGTCAACATTTGTCGTATCGCCGGGGAAAAAGCTTTCCACCTGCAACGCCCCGCGAGCGGCGGCGATAACCGTGGCGAATTGTTGTGTCGGGAACCCCCAACCTTTTCCACGGAAGCACACGGGCCATGAGCTACTTAAATCAGATCGGCAACGCGCTGGGCGGATGGGTCGATGCGGGTCAAACGGTGGTCGAGACGTTGGTGGAAGCCGCCGAGACGGCCGGCGCCGCCGCCGCGCCTGTGGCGGAAGCCGCCGCCGCGGCCGCCAAAGAGGCCGCCGCCGACATCGCCGATTCCGTCGCCCGCAAGGCCGCCGAGGCGAATCGGAAGACGGATGAACTCTATCGCGACATCGTCCACCATCCGAAAATGAATAAGCTCATGTCCTGGTCCGTGGCATTGTTTGTTCGCCCGTTCGAGAACCTCCTCCTTCAAAGCCCGCAGCAAAACATCGCCGAGATTAAGGAACGCGCCGAGTTCACTTATGGCAATGCCAAGTCTGACCATGAAGGGTTGCTCGCTCTCGGTCGGGAAATGGCCGAGCAGCTTTATACCGAGAGCCCGGCAACGAACATCGCACTGACCCCCTATCACATCGATCGGGTCGTCGACACCGTGCAAGAGCAGCACTTGGGCTCCAACGTCTACAACTGGGTACACAACAAATGAGATGCGGCCGGTGCGCGGCCAAGGCTGGGATTACCGGTGGCCACCGGACGCTGAGCAGGGCGATTCGGTTGCACCGCCGCTGAATCAGCGTAAAAAAAGGGCCCTACTTTCGTAGGGCCTTCAAGCGAGGGTGACGGGGCTCGAACCCGCAACCTCCGGATCGACAGTCCGGTGCTCTAACCAATTGAGCTACACCCTCTCGCGGGGTACCACGGCCGCCTCGGCCTGGGTGGTTCGGTAGTGTAGGATGGGCGGATACTTTGTCAATCCGGGCGGCGTTGGGCGTAGGGCAATCACATGTAGTCGCTCGCGTGGCGCCACGGGTCGGCTCGGTGACCCCTGTGAACAGACGCGGGTCGCAAAGCCGGCCCGTGGCGCCGGTACAGGCGATTGCCCTGGCGTTGGGCGGCATCCGAGCCGCGAGGCGTAAGCGAGTGGGTGCTGGAATCAGGCTCTTGCAGCCGACGCATCCGCCCACCGACGCGTGGCGGCTCGAACCGACCATCGCGTCTGGAGGTTACTGTTGTCCATCCACTTGGGAGTTCCCCATGCGCTTCGCCGCCCTGTGCATTGCCTTCGTTCTTGCCGCACTGCCCGCACCCGCGCCGGCGCAGACCCACGATCCGCACGGTCAGACCGACATCGCGTTGGAGGAGGACGCGCCCGACGCGAAGGAGGCGAAGATCGTCCTCGTCGCCGGCGCGGCCAGCGCCGGGTCGAAGCCGAAGAAGCACGAGTACTTCGCGGGCTGCGCCATCCTCTGGGATGTGCTGCGGCGGACGCCGGGCGTGCACCCGGTGCTGGTCCGCGATGGCTGGCCGAAAAATGAGAAGGTCTTCGACAACGCCAGCGCCGTCGTCTTCTACATGGACGGCGGCGGCAAGCAGCCGTTCGTCCTCGATAAGGCCAAGGCGAAGGTCGTAGAGCAGATCGTCGACCGCGGCGCGGGCCTCGTCATCCTGCACCAGGCGATCGACTTCCCGCTCGGCCCCAGCGGCGATCAGGCCATTGCCTGGCTCGGCGGCGCGTACCAGCCGAAGGTCTCCAACCGTGGGCACTGGGATGCCGTCCACGACAACTTTCCCACCCACGACATCACCCGCGGCGTCACGCCGTTCACGCTCAACGACGGCTTCCTCGTGAAGATGAAGTGGGTCGAAGGGGCCAAGGGTGTGACGCCGCTGCTGTACAGCAACCCGAAGATGAAGGTGATCGCCAAGCCCACGCTCGACGACTGCGTCGCCTGGGCTTACGAGCGGCCGGCGACGGCGACCGCGGCCGCCGGCAGGTCGTTCACCTACACCGGCATTGACGGCCACGAGGCCTGGGCGCTCGACGGACTCACCCGCTTCACCGTCAACGGCATCCTCTGGGCCGCCAAGGTCGAGGTCCCCGAGAAGGGCGCGACGATCAAGTTCGATCGCTCGTTCCTGTCGCGGCACTTCGACCGCAAGCCCGCGCCGAAGCCGCCGGCGGCGAAGCCGGCGCCAGCCAAGGCGAAAGAGGATGCGAAGCCGGAGCCAGCGCCTGCGAAGTGAGCGAGGCCGCGCTCTACTATTATTTCCCGCGTGCTGCGCCTTACCGAAATCAAGCTGCCCATCGAGCACGACGAGCCGCAGCTCGTCGCCGCCATCCTCCGCCGCCTCGCCATCAAGCGCGACGCGCTGCGCGGCTTCACCATCTTCCGCCGGGGCGTCGATGCCCGCCGGCCCGGCCCTGTCTCCTTCATCTACACGCTCGACGTTGACCTCGCCGATGAAGCCGCCATCCTCAAGCGGCTCAAGCACGTCCGCACCGTCGGCCTGTCGCCCGACACGACGTACCGCTTCGTCGCCCGCGCCCCGGCAACCTTAGCCCTGCGTCCAATCGTCATCGGCACCGGCCCGTGCGGACTCTTCGCCGGCCTCACCCTCGCCCAGATGGGATTCCGCCCGATCATCCTCGAGCGCGGCAAGGCCGTCCGGCAGCGCACCAAGGACACCTTCGGCCTCTGGCGCACCGGCACGCTCAACCCCGAATCCAACGTCCAGTTCGGCGAGGGCGGCGCCGGCACCTTCTCCGACGGCAAACTCTACAGCGGCATCAAGGACCCATTGCATCACGGCAAGAAGGTTATGCGCGAGTTCATCGCCGCCGGCGCGCCCTCCGAAATCCTCTACGTCAGCAAGCCGCACATCGGCACCTTCAAGCTCGTCGGCATCGTCGAGCAGATGCGCGCCACCATCGTCGCTCTCGGCGGCGAGGTCCGCTTCACCAGCAAGGTCGCCGACATCGAGATCGAGCCCGCGCCGCCGAGCGCCACATCGAGCGGCGCACCAGCCGACAAGCCGCGCGGCCGGGTCCGCGCCGTCGTCCTCGACTCCGGCGAGCGCATCGCCGCCGACCACGTCGTCCTCGCCGTCGGCCACAGCGCCCGCGACACCTTCGAGATGCTGCATCGCCGCGGCGTCTACCTCGAGCCCAAGCCGCTGTCCATCGGCGTCCGCATCGAGCACCCGCAGTCCATGATCGACCGCTGCCGGCTCCGCGAGGCCGCCGGCCATCCGCTGCTCGGCGCCGCCGACTACAAGCTCGTGCACCACGGCAAGAACGGCCGCGATGTCTACTCCTTCTGCATGTGTCCCGGCGGCACCGTCGTCGCCGCCGCCAGCGAGCCCGGCCGCGTCGTCACCAACGGCATGAGCCAATACTCCCGCAACGACCGCAACGCCAACGCCGGCATCGTCGTCGGCGTCACACCTGAAGACTTCTTCCGCGTCCCCGGTTCGCCTGGCGCGGCCAACCCCCTCGCCGGCGTCGCCTTCCAGCGCCACTACGAATCCCTCGCCTTCCAGGCCGGCGGCGGCAACTACTTCGCCCCCGGCCAACTCGTCGGCGACTTCCTCGCCGGCCGGCCGTCAACCACCTTCGGCGACATCGTCCCTTCCTACACGCCCGGCGTCCGCCCAACCGACCTGTCCACCTGCCTGCCTGACTACGCGGTCGCCGCCATCCGCGAGGCCATCCCCGCGATGGACCGCCAGCTCCGCGGCTTCGCCCGCCCCGATGCCGTGCTCACCGGCGTCGAGACCCGCACCTCGTCCCCCATCCGCATCACCCGCGGCGACGACTTCCAGTCCCTAAGCACGATCGGCCTCTTCCCCGCCGGCGAAGGCGCAGGCTACGCCGGCGGCATCCTCTCGGCCGGCGTCGACGGCATCAAGGTCGCCGAGGCCGTGGCCCGCAGCATCCTCGCGGGCAATCCCTGATCACCCGCTGCCCTCATGCCACTGGCAGTCCGCTGCCAGTGCCATCGTCGACCACTTGGCCGTGGCCGCGCGGCCACCCTCCGCGCCGTTGTAAAACACCGTAACTCGTTTCAAAAAAATGAGATATGTCATGTCCGCCCCAAAAAGGTAGGTCGGGCCTTGGCCACCCAATTCCCCCTCGCCCAACGCCAACGGCGTTGCACAACACAGCCCGGAGTCGCCCGTCCGCCGGCGCACTGCGGGAGGCGTATCGAACGATGAATCAACCCCGAAGGGGTTGTACACGCGGCGGAAACCGTATGTGCAACCCCTTCGGGATGTGCAACCCCTTCGGGATGTGCAACCCCTTCGGGATGTGCAACCCCTTCGGGGTTGAAATCGATCACCCGTCCCGTCCCCGGAGTGCGCCGGTGGACCGGCGACTCCGGGCTTTGTTGTGATACCCCTTCGGGGTATTGATCGATCACCCGTCCCGTCCCCGGAGTGCGCCGGCGGCCCGGCGACTCCGGGCTTTGTTGTGATACCCCTTCGGGGTATTGATCGATGAACCGTATGCGTCCCCGGAGTGCGCCGGGGGCCCGGCGACTCCGGGCTTTGTTGTGACACCCCTTCGGGGTGGTTGTCAACGCCGAAGGCGTTTCACAACACAGCCCGGAGTCGCCCGTCTGCGGGCGCACTCCGGGGAGGCGGACGAACAATGAATCAACCCCGAAGGGGTTGTACATGCGGCGGAAACTGTATGTGCAACCCCTTCGGGGTTGAAATCGATCACCCGTCCCGTCCCCGGAGTGCGCCGGTGGACCGGCGACTCCGGGCTTTGTTGTGATACCCCTTCGGGGTATTGATCGATGAACCGTATGCGTCCCGGAGTGCGCCGGCGGCCCGGCGACTCCGGGCAGTGTTGTGACACCCGTCGGGGTGATGAAACTCCTACCCATCCCGTCCCACGAGCCGGGCGACCACCGCGAGCAGGTCGGCGGTCTCCACCGGCTTGACGATGTGGGCCTGGAAGCCGCCGAGCAGGGCGCTGTCGGCGTGGCCTTTGGCCAGGGCGGTGAGCACCACGGCGGGCAACTGCCGCGGCGTGTAGCCCAACTGGCGGACCTCGCGGATCAGGTCGAAGCCGTCCTCATCGGGCATCGCCAGGTCGCTGACCAGGACTTGCGGGAGGTTTTTCGCCAGTTCCGCCAGGGCGTCGCGGACGGTGCCCACCGCGGTGACGCGGGCGCCGGCACCTTGCAGCACCTTGGCGATCAGCCGGCGGGCGTCGGCCTCGTCGTCGACGATCAGGATGCGGACGCCGTCGAGGCGCACCGCGGCCAGCGGCGCGGCATCCAACGCCACGACCGGCGGCAACTTCTCGATCCCGCCCACTTCCTTGCCGGTGGAGGCGTCGGCGGCGACGGCGCGGGTCGGGATGCGCACGGTGAAGGTCGATCCTTGACCGGCGCCTTTGCTCTCGACTTTCACCGTGCCGCCGTGCAGTTCGACGATGTGCTTGACGATGGAGAGCCCGAGGCCCAGGCCGCCGAAGCGGCGCGTGCTGCTGCCGTCGGCCTGGCGGAAGCGCTCGAAGATGTAGGGCAGGAAGTCCGCGCCGATCCCTTGCCCGTTGTCCGCCACCGTGATGGTGGCGGCGGAGTTGTCGGCCGCGAGGGTGACGGTGACGCGGCCATCGACGGGCGTGAACTTGATGGCGTTGGCGACGAGGTTCCAGAAGACCTGCTGCATGCGGCTGGCGTCGCAGGTGACGTGGCCGGCGGCGGGGTCGAGGCGGGTGTTGATGAAGATGCCTTTCGCCTGGGCGGCGGGGTGGACGACGTCGATGGCGGCTTCGATGACGGCCGTCAACTGGCACGGGTGGACGTTCATGCTCAGCTTGCCCGAGACGATGCGGGAGACGTCGAGCACGTCCTCGATGAGCTGGGCCTGGGCCCGGGCGTTGCGTTCGATGACGGTGAGGCCTTCGGTCAGGTCGTCCGGCGTGCAGCCGGGGCGGCGCAGGAGGCCGGCCCAGCCGAGGATGGCGGCGAGCGGGGTGCGCAGCTCGTGGCTGAGGGTGGCGAGAAAAGTGTCCTTGGCGCGGTTGGCTTCTTCGGCGACCTCGCGGGCCAGCCGCAGCTCGATCTCCGTCCGCTTCACATCGTCGATGTCGGTGTTGGAGCCGATCCACATGGTCACCTGTCCGTCGGCATCGCGCATGGCGTGGGCCCGGCTCAGGTGCCAGCGGTAGGCGCCGTCGTGGCGGCGGATGCGGTTCTCAATCTCGAAGAACTCGCCGGTGGCGACGCAGTGCTCCCAGCGGCGGATATTTTCCTTCACATCGTCGGGGTGGATGATCTGGAGCCAGCCCCAGTCGCGCATCTGCTCGAAGGTCATGGCGGAGTAGTCGATCCACTGCCGGTTGAAATAGTCGACGTTGCCGTCGGGGGCGGCGGTGAAGATTTTCTGCGGCATCGACTCGGCCATGAAGCGGAGGCGCTCGCCGCTGGCGATCGCCCTTAGTTCGGAGAGGTGGGCCAGGTCGGCCAGTTCGTGCTGCTGCACTGACGAGACCAGCAGGGCCTCGTTCATGTCGCGCAGTTGCCGCTCGAACTCCGAGCGTGAAACGTCGGACACGGATGTGGGGGGGCTTGGGCCCATGAGAGGTATTCTACTGCGATTAATCTTCCGCAATGCCGGTAAGTTTCGCGCTAGCTTCCGTCGCATCCCACGGCCCGGGGATGCCGGTGGTCAGGCCGCGGTAGCCGCGCAGCGGCTCGCCGATGGTCATGCCCTTGGGGGTGATCGAATACTCGTTCATGTCGATGGAGTGCCGGCCGCGGCGCATCTTCACCACCAGCAGCATGCGGCGGAGCTGGCCGTTGATCGAAACATAGCGCAGCCGGAGGATGTCATCGGAGAGGAACGAGATGGCGAAGTTGCTCAGTCCCATGGAGGTGAAGTTCTCCTCGACCTCGACGGTGCTGATGACGGTGACGCCGAGCCGGGTGAGGGCGCCGATCATGCGGTAGAGCGACTCGCGGAAGTCGCTGCGGAAGCCGGGCGCCAGGGCCATCTCGAAGCCGACCAGCGAGTCGATGACCACGCGTTTGGCGCCGATCCGCTTGACCGCATTGACGACTTCATGCACGGTCTCATCGACGGAGAGGTCCAGCGGGCGCAGGTAGAGGATTTCGAGGGTGCCCTTGTCCACCGCCTTCTGCAGGTCGAGGCCGAACTTGGCGGCGCCGGCGATGTATTCCTTGGGGATTTCCTCGAAGACGGCGACGACGCCGGGCTCGCCCTGCTCGAGGCCTTCGTGGATGAAATGCGTCCCGAGGATCGACTTGCCCGAGCCGCTGGGGCCGGCCACCAGCAAACTGTCGCCCTCGGGGATGCCGCCGCCCATCAGCGTGTCGAGGGCGGGGACGCCGGTGGAAAGCCGGCGCTGGCCCTTGATCTTGTCGGGTATGGTGGACAGGCCGAAGGTGCGCGGGAAGGTCTGGAGCCCGCCATCGGTGATGCGGAAGGTGTGCAGGCCGGGCACCGAGTCGGTGCCGCGCATCTTCATCACTTGGAGCTTGCGGACGATGGAGTTGCGCTCGACGGCCTGCGAGAGCCAGAACAACCCGTCGGCGACGGTGAAGACGGGGTTGTCGCGGATCTCGGCCTCGACGTACTCGCCGATGAGGAACGTCGTCGCCTGCCAACTGGCGAGGTGGATGGCGAGGCGCTGCACGAAACCCTGCAATTCCAGCTCCAGGGCGGCGGCGGAATTGACGCCCAGGGTCTTGCGCACCACGGTGCGGAAGGAGTCCACCACCACAATGGAGGGGTTGGTGGCCTCGACCTCGCGGATGATCTCCGCCAGCACCGCGCCCAGGTCCTGGTCGAGGACGACGTGGCTGAGGTTGATGAATCGGATGGCGGCCTTGGGGCCTTCGAGCTTGGCGGGGTCGAAGAAGCCGTATTGCTGCTGGTAGCGGAGCATCTTCAGGGCCGGCTCGCCGAGGACGGTGAAGTAAACCGCCGGGCGCTCGACGGTGGCGTTGGCGAAGATGATCTGATGGGCGAGGGTGGTCTTTCCGCTGCCGGGGGCGCCGGCGATGACGTTGAAGGAATACTCGGGCAGGCCGCCGCCCCCGGGCCCGCCGCGCCCGGCGGCCCCGCCTTCGTTGTTCTCGCCGCCGAGGATCTCGTCGAGCCCCGGCACGCCGGTGGGGAGCCGGCCGATGGTGACACGACCTGGACGCGTACTCATTGAATGTCCTTGTTTGTTCGACTTGGCGACTCTTCCATCCCCTCGGGCCAGGCCTCGGTCATCAGGGTGAGCATGACGCGATGCCCGACGAATGTGGTGAGCAATTCCAGAAGATGGACGATCACGTCGGCGGCGTGATCGTTGGCGATTTCGGCGAAGCCCGTCATCGAGCCATCGGGCTCCACCCGGACGCCTGCGAGCGCCGGAACCCCACTCGTCGCCAGCGCCACCGCCCGGCGCAGGAGGGCGACAAACCCCGCCGGTCCGGAAAACCGCACCAGTATCGTCCGCAATTTCTCCACCACCATCACGCCCGTCACTTGCGACGACTCATTGGAAGAACCCGCGGCGACAGCCGCCTGCGTGGCGACCTGGGCGGACGGAGCCCGGGCCTTCGCCGCTTCCATTTGAAGGAGCTTGCGGGCCAAATCGGTCATGGGTACGAATGAGCTCGTCATTACCGACATACTCTAGAGGAAAAGCATCCTGCATGCCGTTGGCTTACTTGATGCGCTCGGCCCGGCTCTGGGAATCAAGGCTACCCCGCTCGTTCTCATCGGTGACTGCGAGGGGGCGTCTGCGGCTGCGGCTGTTGCTGCGTGGCCGGCGGGAGATGGGCGGCAATCTCGGCCGCGAGCGTAGCAAGCCGCTGATTGAGACGGTCGGATTCAGCAGCCAGGCGGGTGCGCTCCTCGATCAACTGTTCCAGTGTCTGCTGCGAGGTCATTGCCTCATGTTACCACACGGCCGCTGGCTGCGCATAGGCAATAGCCGTGTCTGAGTTGTCTGAGCCAGGGCAATCGCACCTAAATTTCGATCCGCGTTTCTGAAGAGCGAAGGCCTATGAACATCGTTCACATTTATGCATTCCGGCTACATGATCACGGGCCTCCCTGGTTTTTAGCGAACTAAGGCCGCTCAAAAATTTAGATGCGATGGCTTGGTTGTCTGAGGCACCGTGGCGGCCTGATGCTGGTGAACGTGGGGTTAACTGCCTACCGCGTCAAATTGTAAATCTTAGGAAAACTCAGGGGTTCCGCCTAAAGCCCTTGCACGCCTCTGGTATGATGTGACCTCCCATGGGGGAAGGGAGCCTCCCAGTGGAAACTGATCGAAAACGGATCCTGATTGTCGACGATTCCTCCGACGTCACGTCGATCCTCGCGCGCATGATGAGCGAGGAAGTCGACATGGAATGCGTGGGGACGTTAACCAGCGCTGCGGGGTGGATCGACGCCGTGCGCAGCAAACGGGTCAATATGGTGCTGACCGACCTGTCGATGCCCGGGCCGCCGGTGCTGGCCGCGGTGCGCTCGCTGGTCGAAGCCGAGCCGGCGTGCCGCGTGGTGGTGTTCAGCGGCTACGACGACGACGCCACCGTGCAGTCCGCGCTCAAGGCCGGTGCCTGCGCCCTCGTCTCCAAGTTCGCCGAAGTCCCCGCCATTTTCGACACGATCCGCCGGACGTTCGCGGGCGCCTCGGCGTGAGAACGGGTCCTTCTTACAATTGGTTTTCACCGGCGAATTTTTTGCCGCGGCGTTGTCACAATCACAACGATCGCGATAAGTCTCGCCGCCATCACCGGCCACAAGCATGCCGACCGCCGTCATGGCGCCGATTGTTCTTTGCTTCGCATCATCCACCGGGCCACCGCCAACACGATGCCGATGATCGCGATCGCGACCCACCACCACGGGAAGGGTCTGGAGACGGGCGGCTGCGGACCGGTCGCGGGCGGCGGAACGGCGACGGTTGGGCCGGCCG
>Ga0163150_10001742_pt1 | contig 35615 bp, 21 predicted proteins | sample OliLakLV19P2IB_FD_148628 | JGI IMG/M metagenome (GOLD analysis project Ga0163150, IMG submission 148628) | Freshwater microbial mat bacterial communities from Lake Vanda, McMurdo Dry Valleys, Antarctica - Oligotrophic Lake LV.19.P2.IB | ecosystem: Environmental > Aquatic > Freshwater > Lake >... | reverse complement strand
GTCAAAATCAATATCTTGTGTATATGTTGCTTCAACTTCTACTTTGAAAGAAACCCCGGATACAATTGTTGTGACTATTACTGGTTGTCCGCCTGTCTTGGTACGGGGTGTTACAAAGACTTTGCTTCCGGATTTCACTTTCGTACTATTAATAGTAGCAAATTTTGTTCCAGGAGTAATAGTTCCGGTACCTATTGTTGCATTATCTGGATCGGTGGTCTCTTCAACAACCAAATTTTCTGTTTTGACAGTCTTGGCAGAGAGGGTTTCCTCAATTGTTACATCACCAGTTTTACTGATCTTTACTTTTCCAGAAAGTATGTCAACTCCACCAATTCCAAATGTTTGAAGTTTCAAGTCTCCAGAGATTGTATTGATCTCACCATCAATCCCATGAACTGAAATTACTCCCGCATTAATATTACCTGTTACTCCCAGGTCGGTTAGGGTGGTTCGGCCAAGTACCATCAGATCTCCTGAGACAGTTGCATTTTTGACATCCAAATCAGCAAAGCTCAAAGTATTCAAAGTCCCAGAACCAGAAGCAAGAATTGATTCCAGGAAAGCAGCTCTGGAAGCAATAGGCGAAACAAATTCTTCTTGATTCTTGATTCTTAATTCTTGATTCACGATTTGCGTAATATAGCTTCGAAGCGACAAGCCGGCAATTGTTACATTTTCACTACCAACCGTCAAGCTCTCTGTGGCCAACTGGGTTATGGAAGCAGCTGATGCAGTAAGAGATGTTGTGATAGTCTTTTGTGCAGTTATTACACCGGCTTTCACGTTAGCAATAGTTGCTTCAGAATATGCCCCTATTCTTGTTAAAATCGAACCATCCTGTTTTTTTATAGCAAACTTATTAGATTCTCTTTCAAATATTTCTACATTTCCTGCTTCACTTATTTGAATCCCATCTACTTTGTTATTTAATTCTTTGACAGCTTGGACTAAATATATTGGTAATGCAGACAGATTAGTATCGTAATAGTCTTTTCCATTAACGCTAGTAATTCCAACCATTTCTGGGAAATTTCCGAGGAGATCTTGGGCAATAAATCCGGTAATTCGACGATCTAAAGTTGCTTGATCATAACCAGTCGTCGAGTTATAGTTGAATTGAGCTGGCTTTAACTGAAGTACCTTATCGAGAATATTAGATTCTATATAAGCAATATCTTTTTTCAGTCTAGAATCAGAATAATTAGTCCAAGCTGTATATCCATTTGCAGCTGGTTCTCCATTTACGGTTAATTTGTAAGATGTGGTGGTAGTTGTCCCAATCCCAACATTTCCATCGGAGGTGATGCGCATACGCTCGGTGGGTGCGTATGAGCTGTTGGTATTTGAAGTTCTAAAGTAAATAGCATTGTTCGATGCTGTAGCATGTCCGGCAACGTCAATGTATATACCTACACCAGTAGTTGCAATTGATGATTCCTGCGCAGTAGTGGTCGAGTGGAGAGTTAATTGGGTATTCCCGCTACTCGAAATATCAAGTGTTCTGCTGCCACCAACAATGTTTGAAGTCGGAGCAGTTGTCCCAATGCCGACGTTGCCGGCAAAGTAATTTTTTATAGTTGATCCAGCTTGATAGATACCATAGTTATTGGTTACCGTCGCTCCAGTCTGTACTGGACTATCTAAATAAATACCATAGGCATTGGTGATGGTTGAGCTTGCTCCTCCTTGGTAAGGTTGTATCAATAACCCATATGCGCTTGTCGATGTGGCGGTAGCAGTGGATAAGCTGTTGGAATGTCCGTATTGGAGAGCTAAACCAGTTAATTCAGCGAGAGTCCCATTGTCAGAGGTGCTTTCTCTTAGCGCTGATAAGAAACCTCCTCTGATGTAGCCACTGTTGGTTATGGCACTATTTACCACTACCGTTGCATAGGTACGTAAGGAGTTGTAGTAGTTTGCAGCAGTCACTGTGGTATTAAAAGTAGGTTGGGCTAATATGACATTTGCATTTGTATTAGAATATGACTTCGTAACCTCGAGAGTTCCAGTTGGTGTAGTGGTGCCAATGCCGACATTGCCAGTATTATCAATTCTCATTCTCTCTGTCCCGGTCACCCCATTACCGGTATTGAATCCGATGAATCCTGTGGTTGCGGTCGGGTCAATATTGATCATCATGGTGTCTGCAGATGTTCCGGTATTGAATCCACGGAGACTGAGCGCGCCGCTTGAATTATTGTATCCTCGGATAATCTGGGTTCCATTGAAAGCTGCAGGTATCATCTCGATACCCCGGGTTGATGTAGCAGCATCTGCTGTCACACGCAATTTTAGATTACCATCTATATTGGTGTTACCTGCAACGTTAAGTAAAGCTGAAGGTCCTGTAGTCCCAATCCCCACATTACCGCCACTTAAAATGGTCATTTTAACGGTTGAGTTTGTTGCAAAACTAAGAGGTTGAGCAGCGAATGTCCCAATATACAACGGGTATCCTGACTCTACTGTAGCGGTACTTGCTGCAGCCACTCCAAAATCATTATTGCCAACGTACGCACTGCCGTAATTAATAAGTTGCAAATGTCCTCCCAAATCATTGAGTATATCAATGTCCGCATACGAAGTTGAGGTAAGCTTCCGTACTGCTAATTGAGATGCCGGCGCTGTTGTTCCAATTCCCACATTTCCTCCCGGGACTAAAGTATTTCCAGTAGTGGTAGTTTGTAAAACGATGTTACCAGTGTTGTAGGTTTGAAGAGTTAGATCACTGGAATTAAATGTTTCACCTGCACGTATATATAATGGTGCAGCACTATTTATATATGAGGCTGTTGGATTGGTAAAGTTGAGATCATATGCAACAGATACATCTCCGGCTGCAGTAAAGCTTGATGGTAGGGAAGTCTCAAAAAGTGTTTCTGAAACTCTAAATACACTTGATCCAGAGTCAACAATGTTGAAGAAGTTGCCCGTTGTATTGGCATAAGAATTCATAGTAATTCTCATCAAATCTCCAGAAGCAGTTGAATGTGCAGCAGGGGACCAGTCAAGATTCAAAAGTCTCCCAGAAGACAAGCTTGTTGAAGTTGAAGTAATGGTTGATGCGTAGCCAGTAGTAAGAGAATTTGCAGCAAGAGCAAATCCATTGGTTGTTGTTCCTGTATGTGCAATATCTAATTTAGCTGCTGGACTTGTGGATCCAATTCCAACATTTCCATCAGATGCAATCACAAAAGGGGTGGAGTCGGTTGCTTGATCTTCAACAAGAAGTGCATTGAAAGCACCAGTTTGAGTTATGGTCATGGCGACTGCGGCGCTTGTGGTAGCAGAGACAGTATCATTTAAAGTAGCAGGGGAGAGATTGCCAGCTGTTCGAGTCCAGTATCCAACCGTTCCTGAGGATGCACCTGTGATATTCCCCGTACAGGTTAAATTCCCAACATTGGATGAATCAGTTAAGGTACACAAAGTATTGTTTCCTCCTGCTTCAGTGAAGGTTAAGACTCCGGCATCACCGATTCGAACTGTTGGTGAGGCTGAAAAATTGAGATCAATATTGGTATCAGCACCTGAGATGTCTTCGATATACAATCCATACGCAGTAGAGGTTCCGTCAGTATCATACGTTCCATTTGCAGCATAGAGTCCGTATGCATTGACTGTTCCACCAGCACCTACATCACCAGAGGCTTTAGAATAGACTCCATAAACATTGGTCGTGCCGCCAGTCGATTCAGCCCCTGCAGTAGGCTGAGAAAGGAGGCCATATACGTTTCTCGTACCTGTTGTCATAATTCCCGTAACGGATGTTTCTAAATATCCAGCATACAAAGTGTCTGCAGTTGTTGAAGAACTTGATACATTACCATAATAAGCTCTTCCATCTTTGGCAGCATTGCCTGTTAACGCAACATTTGAAAATACTCCATTCAATGTATTCCCTAAAGCTGTTGCATCATCAAGATTGAGATCAATACCTCGAAGTCCATTGGCACTGCTTGATGGATTATTAGTAAAATTGAGGTCAAGCACAGATTGTGTACCTCCGGCTGTATTTACATTGGTTGAGTTATATACAAGGCTTGCAGCAGTTGTTAACCCTGTTGTGTTGATCGTTATAGGGATAGCAGTTGTTGCGCTATTTGCAGTCAGATTAAATGCTGCCGCATTTGTTGTTTGGGTTACATCAAGTTTTGCAGTTGGGCCAGTTGATCCAATACCCACATTACCCCCACCGAGAATGGTGACTAAGCTAGTAGTATTATTTTGGAATTGAAAAGCAGTTTCTCCATTTGCCAAGCTTGCTTCTCTATCTACCCCATCGAATCTATATGAGCGAAAAACAGTAGCCGGAATAGTATCAGTTGGGTTACTTGACCCAATAAAACCTCTGAGTATTAAACCAGTAGCATCCGTATCGCTGTATCCATCAACAGATAAACCACCAGCATCAGAAATACCAATATTGAGTCCTCCGTATGCATTCGTTGAAATGGGATTAACAAAAGCCGTAAATGGATTCGCAACATCACCATCTCTTAAGGCAAAGGTAAAGTTAGATCCAGCTGCAGCATAAAAATCAACATTATTAACAGGCGATGTTGTTCCAATACCGACATTGCCATCAGCAGCAATGACGAAGGGGGAAGTATCGCTTGCTTGATCTTCAACTAGCAGTGCATTGAAAGCACCAGTTTGAGTTATGGTCATGGCGACTGCAGCACTTGTGGTAGCAGAGATGGTGTCATTGAGTGTGGCAGGGGAGAGATTTCCGGCTGTTCTTTTCCAAAATCCAACATTTCCAGAAGAACTTCCTGTGATATTTCCAGAACATGTTAAGTCTCCAGTCGCTTCATTTAACGTACAACCTGTATCAGCTGATCCACCAGCCAATACTATATTTCCAACACCACTTCCTGTTGGGCCAATATTTAATGTTGTCGCTGCGCCTCCCAAAGAAAGCGTTGTGGCAGTTCCATTAAATATAGTTGCGGTTGTGGTGCTTGTCGTAATATCAGCCGATGTTGCACCATTTACTGCTAAGTCTCCACCTAAGGTTGTTACTCCCGAGCCAAGTAAGGTCAATGTTGGATTGGTAGTAGTATTTCCCAACTGGATAGCTTCAGAGGAATTAGTTGTATTTATATTGATGTAGTTATTTGAGCCTTCTTGGAAATCTAAGGCATTTGCGATATTGTCTGGGAAATTCCCAACAATACCTGCAGTACTTGCTGCTGTTAGGATCAAGCCATCATCACCTGAGATAGTTAATACTCCATTTGAGGTTGACCATGTAGAACCAAGATTGCCGGTTAAAGTCAAAGCTTGCGCAGTTCCTGCTACAACTGATAACGCTCCACCAGAAGGGCCAGTAATACTTGCTGCTCCATCCGCATCAACAAAAGTAAGATCTCCAACGCTACTTACTTGCAAAGAATCTGTTCCATCTCCAACCTCTAAAAGTGAGGAAGGGGAGGAATCTCCAATCCCAACGTTTCCTCCAAAGTAACTCTTGCCACCCGCTGAATAGATCGCATAGTTTTGGGTTGAGGCAGATGTCATCGATTCAAGATATAGTCCGTATTGGTTGGTCATAGTTCCTGTAGATGCTCCATTAGCGACGTATAGTCCATATGCATTCGTAATAGTGTGTCCCGTACTCGTATCCACCCGAGTCTTAAAACCTGTGGCATCAGTGGTGGTTCCACCATTACCAGAAGCTCTAATTAATGAGAATGCTCCAGTTACAGAAGCTTGAGTCCCTGTAGTTAGCGTTGATCGCGTATCAAGCCTTAACCCTTCCTTTAATCCTGTATCCGCAATTGAATAAGTAGTTAAATTTCTTTGTCCATATTCTTCAGCCGTAGTTGCAGAGGAATAGGTCTTCCAGTTATCCAATCCTGCTCCAGGAGCCGTTGTCCCAATTCCTACATTTGCGCTCAGTATATTTACCTCATCAGTGCTTTGATCATCAAATTCAATTCGACCAGCCGAAGCGCCTAAGCCCAACCAATCATCATCAGCTGTTGAGTCTGCAAAGACATCGCCGGAAGTCATAGATCCAACAGCAGTTATGTCTCCGTTGCCGCCAACTCCAGCACAGTTTCCCGTGGTGAGACAGATATCAGCTGAAGAAGCAGACATGCTAGGCAAGTTATATGTCTTGTCAGCGGCTAAATCAGCTACTGCAATTGTTCCGTAATACGTAGCTCCTGATGCTTCAAGCAATTTTATGTTGCCTCCATTGGTAACAGTGAAGACCGGAGTGCCTGAAGATGATGCAGTAAGTACATCTTGCGATTCAGTTTGATTAAATATTGCCAAAGCTTTTCCAGTTGCGCCGTCAGCTTGAGTTCTCGTTACATAAAGCTGTGAAATGATACTTGCGCCGGTGGTTGTTCCTATGCCTAATTTGTAGATTGATAAATCAGGGTATAGTGTATTTCCTGATGTTGTCCATGGACCGACTGATCCTCCCGCATTCAAATCTGTCCACGAAAGTGTTCCTGAGCCATTACTTGTTAATGCATAACCAGAAGCACCTGCATCTGCACCTGGCCATGTATAGGTAACATTGTTAAATCGTGTTGTGCCATCAACTTCCAACTCGTCTTGGATATATAAATCTCCGGCTCCATCAGGGGTCGATGCTCCAGATGTATCAGCCGCAAAGAAGTTGTATGCCTGGGCAGTTGCTCCAACGTTTAAGACTACTCCGGAGCTTAAAATTACATTATTTCCTGCAGGCGATAGAGTGAGATCAGTTGAGCCGCCAGTTGTGATTGCTCCTACTCCTACAAAATCAAGGGAGTTAATATCAAGAATTGTTCCTTCCACAGAAACATTTCCTGCGTCTCCACCGTCGTTGATCGTGATACTTCCCGTTGATGCCGAGACATCAAATTCTGTGAAGTCAATCGCTGTTGCACCACCGGTTATGCTCGTGAGAGAAGAGCCTGTTAAGGTTGTTGTACCTGAAAGGGTGAGGGCAGTATTCGTAAGTATTGTCGTTGCGCCAAGCGTTATTCTACTTGTTGCACCTGAATCAAGTATATCATTCCCTGTTACTTGTATATCATCGTTGACTTCAACTGCCGCTCCATCGATATCAGAAATCACTCCAGCAGTCGTCACATTAAGCCCCGTTGAAGCAGAGCCAAGGTCAACAGTATCACCAATGATTACGTTTCCGTCAGAATCAGTTATTAACCCAAGGGTTGAAATATTTATGCCCGTTGTTGCAGAACCAAGATCAGTCGTATCAGCTATAACTACATTTCCGTTTGAGTTTGAGATACTGCCATTGACATCCAGAGCAGTTCCCGGAGTTGCTGTGCCTATACCGATTCTGTTGTTGGCAGTATCGACAAAGAGGGTATTTGAGTCAATATTGATCGAATAGTTTGATGCGGTGGCCGATATTGTGAGATTTGCATCAAGTGTCATTGCATCAATAAGCTCAGTAAAATCAAGTGAGTCAGCCGTGATAGAGCCTCCAGAAACACTTGCCCAGGTTAAATTCCCTGAACCATCATTTTGTAAAAGTCTTGAGCCTGATGCGTAACTGCTTGGCCATGAGTAGGTGGCTCCATTGATTGCTACTGCATTACCTGAATCGTTTACTTGAAAGCCGCCCGAGGTTCCGACTGTTAGCTTCGAAGGTGTGGTTGTTGTACCTATTCCGACATTGTCTGATGCAGTAGTAAGCCGAACAATTGTTCCATCATCTGTCCATCCGGTTAATCCTGTAGAAGATTCTCCCGTAATGGTTATTTTTTTATCACTCGTGCTTGCTGAAAGACTTATCCCTGTTCCTGCTGCAAATTCAAGCGTGTCACCGTTTGAACCTGCAGAAAAGCTTGTGCCTCCAGCTTTGATGGTTTTGAATGTATTTACTGCTGATCCTTTGTCAGAGTTGCTCAATGTTTTTCCAGAAAGTGTTAAGCCTGAACCCAAGGTAATATCTCCGATCTCGCCACCAAATGTTAAGATTCCATTGTTGCTGATTGATGGGTTTTGACCGGTTCCGATTATGATTCCGCTGCCTGAAGCGATACCGTACAGAAGGTTTGATCCAAATACAGAGCCTGTTCCCGCATCTATATCCGCTCCATTCGTTACTATTCCACCAGACATTGTGGCAAGACCTCCAACTGAAATTGTGTCTGTAAATTCTGCTGGTTTTCTAAAAATCGATTGGATATTTACTCCAAACGTGAAGTCTAGCTCGCTCGTTTTCTCGGCGAGTACTGAGCCTTGACCTACTTGTTCCTGACTGATAACTTGGACATTTGTGCCTGTTGAACCGAAAAGGGTAGTGTAATTTCTATATAATCCATAAGTCGTTGCTGTCATGATTACAACCATGACTCCTGCGATGAAGAATATTTTAAGCCTGTCATGCTGAACTAGTTTCAGCATCTTTTCCTGCAGTAATTGATTCCGAAACGAGTTCGGGATGACACTGTGAAACCTGGACATTTGAGCTCGCTGTTGTTGAAAGAATGGAGTCGATTTTGGAGCTGGAATGGGTACTTGGATAAGCTTGTCAACTTCTGAAAAGAGTGTTTCTGTCTCACCTCCTTCCACTTTTGTATAGAGATTTGGTTTCTTAAATGAGGCTATTTGTAGCTTTGAGTATCGTCGTTGATTACCAGCTGTGCGTGTAGGTATGAGTATCCCACGATCCTCCCACCTCCGTAGCGTTTTCGCGGAGACTCCTAGTAGCTGAGCCGCTTCTTGTATTGAAAGTAGGGTATCGTTCATCGGGCAGGGTTTTCCTATTTGGATACATTCGTATCTAAGTGTCCAAGCTTATCTGTATAATTGTGAGATAAATGTCCAAGTTTGTCAAGTAAGTGATTAATCTTATCTTAATCTTATCAAAAAGCTAAAATCAGCTTCAAATTGCGCAAATTTGCGTATTGACTGAAATGACGCGATTATGATACGGTTAAACAAGATATCAAAAATCAAATAGTAAAAAGCAAAAAAATGCTAAGAAACTATTTAATATTTCATTTTTAATATTTGACATTCTTATGATAAATATCTCATACAACATCCTTTCATCCTTACAAGACCAACTACAGCGGATTGAGGTTTTACGTCGGGATATTCTTATTTCTCCTCTTCCTCAGAAGATTGAAATGAGACTGAGGTGGGAAGCAAAAGTAGAGAGAGTGCTTAACTCGCTGCTTCTGGGCCAAATTTCTGTCACAAAATCTCAAGTAGTAAAACTCTTGTCTAGAGATTCAGATCACATGGTAACGACAGAAGAAAGCAGAATCCTGAAATACACAAAAGCGTTTGATCTTATTGCAAATAATTGGTACGTAACGGGCGAGTCCGTAACGCCAAAACTTATTGACCAATTGTACGAAATAGCCTGCACCGGTCGACAAAGGACAACAGACAAAGAATTTCGTCCTCTTATTGAATATCTAGATCGAAGTAATGAAAACCCTGTCATACAAGCAGCAATTGCATACATTGAGATACTGCGGCTCAATCATTACACGAGTGAAAATGATTTGTTAGCCCGACTTGTTGCATATTTGTATTTATACAAGTATGGATACGATGTTCGAGGTGTATGTGCACTAGAACAATATTGGTATGAAAATAACAATATGTACCAAGAGATCGTTACTACTACATTAAAGACTCCAAATATAACATACTGGATCACATATTTTGCAAAAACAATGTGTTCAATACTTGAGAAAGTGGACTTAGACATAAAGACTTTGACAATCTCCTGGAGAACAGATTTAAAAGACAGTTTTTGGAAATTGTCTGACCGCCAAAAAGAAATTATGAATGTACTCGAAAAACCGGATGCGACTATTACCAACCGGAAAGTTCAAACGCTTTTTGACATTTCACAAATTACAGCATCTAGAGATTTAGCAAAACTTTCCCTTCTCGGTTTGATATTTGTACATGGAAGAGGAAGATCTGTATACTATACGAGGGTATAGGGTCAATTTGAAATTTTAAATTCGAAATTTGAAATGAAAATTGAAAACTGAAAATTAAAAATTTATGAAGCTGCCCAAAATTGTACTATTACTAATAGGTTTGATATATTTATCAGCGTCTTCAGTGTATGCCCAGGATTTATCGGTAGGTGTTGCAAATTACTACAAAATTCAAGATAAAAATGTTCAAGATGGCGATATTGTCAGCAGTATTCAAGGTGCATATATTCTCACAAAAACACCCTATGACAGCCTCATGTTTGGAGTAGTAGCTATGAATCCAGCGCTCTCTTTTGAATATGAAGGGAGCAAAGATCTCACTCCCGTTATTACAACTGGTAAAGTAAATGTTCGGGTCTCAACTGTCAATGGACCAATAAAAGAAGGAGATCTCTTAACATCTTCAGACACTCCAGGCGTTGCTCAGAAAGCCGACAAAGTAGGTTATATTTTAGGGGCAGCAATGGACAATTATTCAGATTCAGATCCTCGAAAAATTGGGAAGATTCTCGTGTCACTCAATATAGGTGCAAGCAACTTATCAACCAATGTGAGATCAAGTCTTCTCGATACGTTCAAACTCGCTGCAACAGCTCCACAATTGTCGGCTCTCAGTTCGCTGCGGTACTTAGTCGCGGCATTAATTGTTCTTATTACCTTTGCTCTTGGTATTTTATACTTTGGTAAGGTTGCCAGAACCGGGGTTGAGGCAATTGGCAGAAATCCGCTTGCTAAAGGAGCTATACAGTTTGGAATCATTCTCAATCTATTTTTAACAGTTGTTTTAATTGTGGCTGGGTTAGCAATGGCCTATTTGATACTAGTACTGTAATATTGAAATAGATAGTAGTCAGTAGATTGTGGTAGGTAGAAGAATTAATTCTACAGTCTACCATCTACGACCTACAAGCTAAATATGATTATTGATCCATTAATATTTATCATTTTATCAGCAACGTCCATTTTTATTTCGATTGCATTTTTTGTGTTGGCAAATTCGTATGCTCGGGTTTTAAAAGATCATCACGATAAAGAGAAAGAATTAGAAAATTACAAAAAGGAATCAGAGCAAAAAGCCATCCAGCTAACAGAAGAAGCAAGAGGGAAGGCCTTACAGATTATCGAAGAAGCACATAGCAGCGCTTCCAAAATGCTTTCACAGGCAGGCCAGCTCAGTGAAAAATCAGACAAAGACTCTCTTGCACAAGTTCAGAGCATGCTCAAATCACAACAGGAAAATCTACAGAAAACTTCTCAGGAATTACTTGCAGCATATAAAAGTGAGATTCAAAAACTCGAAGAAGAAAATATCAATACGGTCAAAAGTATGACAAATGATATCAAAATGCAGTCAGTTGCAGAGATGGAAACATTTAAAAACCTCATGGAAAAAGAAACAGTCGATTCACAAAAGGAAGTAGAAAAAAAAGTTAATGAAGAATACCAAGTAGTCCAACAAGAACTTCAAAAGCATAAAGTAGAAGAGTTTGGAAAAATAGATGAAGAAGTGTATAAAGTATTGCAAATTATATCAAAAGAGGTCTTGGGAAAGAGCTTGACGCTTGAAGACAAAGAAGAGATGGTTTTTAAAGCCCTTCAAGCGGCCAAAGAAAAAGGAGACTTACAAAATGTCTGAAAATGCATATTTTAGTTCAGTTCGGACTGTTTCTGAAAAAGAAGAGCTAGTCAGTGCCCTTGATCATTTAATTGAAACAACATACCAAACGATTCAACTCCCCTGGAAACAGACATTTTCTAAATTATATTCTCAAAAAACAATACAGCTGCTTGAGGGGATACTTCAAAGCTTTAATATTACAGAACCAACGAGTAAAGACGCACAAACATTTGGGAATATCCTAAAAGTGTTGAAAACATTCAAGGTTTTACGCCTCACTACTTCCTTCGAGCCAAGTGAGGCATTTTTAACCAAATTGCACACATTTAGTAAAACTATCTATATATCAATTTTACTCGATATTATTGTAGATCCAACTATTGTTGGAGGAGTAGTTCTTGAATTTGAAGGGCTGCACGAAGATTATACGCTCAACACACTTATTGATATGGCATTTGAAAAAAGGAAGGAAGAGATCAAACAGCTTTTAGGATAAGTGTATCAAGCGTATCAAAAGTACCAAGGGTATCAAGGGCATAAAAATAAAATTTCTTAGAAAACTCTTGATACTCCTGATACACCTGGTACCCTTGATACTTTTAGAATTATGAAGGATTTTAATGCATATTTAAAAGATACAAATGAAGTGGGGTATGTAGATCAGGTTAACCAAGCGATTTTACTCGTGAGTGGTTTGCCTCATGCAAAGCCTCAGGAAATGATTTTGTTTGAAACCGGTGAGACAGGTCTTGTCATGACACTCAAACGGGATGTGATAGAAGTTTTACTCTTTTCAAGGAGAGTTGTTCGTGTGGGTACGAGAGCTGCTCGAACAAGTGAATTTTTACAACTAGGCGTTGGTGATGAGCTGCTTGGCAAAACTCTCAATCCTCTTGGATTTTCTCTTGATCAATTAAATCCATTTACAAAACCAGTTGAAAAACGTCCCATGTATAGTGATCCACTTGGCATTCCATATCGAAAACGTATTTCATATTCGTGTGAAACAGGAAATTCAATGGTGGATATGGTTATACCTCTTGGGCGCGGGCAGCGGCAGCTTGTTATTGGAGATCGAAAAACAGGGAAAACCAATTTCCTTTTGAAAACCGTTCTCACTCAGGCTAAGAAAAATACAATCTGTATCTATGCTGCCATTGGAAAAAGAAAGCAGGATATTAAAAAGATAGAAGAATTTTTCATAAAACAAAATATCAGGGATCGGACCATTATTGTCGGTACAAGCTCATTTGATTCGGTAGGCGTTATTTATCTCACACCTTTTTCAGCTATGACGATTGCTGAATATTTTAAAGACAAGGGCATGGATGTTTTGATAGTGATGGATGATTTGACCACTCACGCAAAATTTTATCGTGAAATATCACTTCTTTCCAAACGGTTTCCCGGCCGAAATTCATATCCAGGAGATATTTTTTACACTCATGCACGGCTTTTGGAGCGTGCGGGGAATTTTAAAGTCAAAGACAAAGAGTGTTCTATTACGTGTCTTCCCGTGGTAGAGACAACAGAAGGAGATTTATCTGGATACATACAGACAAATATCATGGCAATGACTGACGGGCACATCTATTTTGATTCAGAGCTTTTTACCAAGGGAAGAAGACCGGCTGTAAATCCGTTTCTGTCTGTTACTCGTGTAGGCCGCCAGACTCAGTCCGTACTGCATCGCGATATTAATCGCGAATTACTTTCTTTTTTAACACTTTTTGAAAAGATGCAGCGATTTGTCCATTTTGGAGCAGAGTTAACACCTACTATTAAAAGTACACTTTCTAATGGGGATAGAATTTTAGCATTCTTTCAATTAACATCTGAAAACACTGTGGAGTCGAATCTTCAAATATTTTTATACTGTTTGCTATGGGTAGGACTGTGGCAGGGGAAAGACATTTTGAGTATGAAAATTGATATGGATAAAATTGCAACACTCTACAAAACAAACCCACCCATCAAAAAACATGTTGACGAGATTATTGGTTCAGGGAAGTCTTTCAATGATTTACTCGGCAAAATGAGTAAAAACATTCAGTACTATCAAACTAATCTAGTAGTGAGTAGTACATAGTAAAACGCAGTTCAAAACTAAAAAATCAAAATGCAAAATTATAACCCAAAATTCAAAACTGATTTGAAATCAAGATGTTATAAATTTAGTTTGGATTTAATATCTCTCATAGATGATTTGCCAAACCAAAGAAGTTCAAGGATTATATCAGACCAATTAATGAGAAGCGGTACAAGTATCGGAGCAAATCTAGTTGAGGCTAGCGCATCAAGTTCCAGATTAGAATTTAAGAGATATCACGAAATAGCATTAAAAAGTGCAAATGAGACAAAATATTGGCTGGCTCTATTAAGAGATTCAGGTAAAGAGAATAAAGAAAATGTTAATAAGTTTCTTGAAGAAGTAAAAGAGATAGCAAATATGATCGCGGCTGGAGTGATTAAGCTTAAAAGAAACAAAACTTTTAATTTTTTACTTTTATTTTTGCCTTTTAATTTTTACCTTTTAACTTTTATTTAATAATGCTCAATAAACAACAGCTTAATCAAGAAATAGAACAGCTCAATGACATGCGCGATCTCATGCTGGCATTTGAAGAAATAGCTGTTGGCCGTATGAGAAAGATTAGAGCTTCGGTATTGAAAAACAGAGAATTTATAACAGGACTCACTCAAATATATCAGGAGGTAAAAAGCTCGTATAGAAATGAATTGATTCTCATTATGAAACAGAAAAAAGTTCAGGATCTGTCAAAAATGTCACTTATCTCAAGAAATGGAAAATCTGTTGCAGTATTACTTTCGACAAATACAGGATTATACGGTTCGATTGTCCGAGAAACGTACAAATCCTTTGTCGATTTTGCACGACGTACAAAATCAGATATTGTTATTATCGGGAAACTTGGAAAAGTTATGTTTGAAGCGGATCCACAAAATTCTAAAGGGCAAACGTACGAATATTTTGATTTCCCAGATACAGAAATCAAGGAAGATTTAAGTACAAAGCTGTTAGAAAGCCTTGTCAAATACGAAAAAATCCTAGTTTTTTATGGCCAATTTCAAAATGTTGTTGTTCAAAAGCCTGCAATTTTAGACATTTATGGGAATGAAGCGAAGATTGGAATCGATCAAGACTCAAACGTTAAATATTTTTTTGAGCCATCGCTTGAGAAGATCGTGATATTTTTTGAAACTCAAATTTTCTCATCAATCTTTAACCAAACACTTCATGAATCGAATCTTGCCAAGAATGCTGCACGTATTTTAGCCCTTGATACAGCTACCGAATCTGTGAAAGACCAGCTTTCCAAATTTGAGCTTGAAAAAAGAATCGTGAAGCATCGTGTTTTAAATAAAAAGCAGCTCGATTCACTATCCGGTATGTCACTGTGGTAACATTCAGGTTCCAGGGGTAAGTGATCAGGTGTCAGCTTAAAATAAAAAAACTGAAACCTGCAACCTAAAACCTGAAACCTAATCTTATGGAATTAACAAAAGAAATTAAAGTTGAGAAAGGGAAAATTGTCAGCATTGAAGGACAAATCATTGAAGTGGAATTCAAAGATTCCAAGCCTTCCATTCATGACATTCTTGTTTTGGAGGAAGATCCAAGTATCCAAATGGATATTTATTCCTCAGCAACTTCAACTTCGTATTATTGCTTGTTGCTCTCTTCCGGAAATAGAGTCTATAGGGGAGCCTTGGTCGTCAATACAAAGCAGCGGCTCCAAATTCCTGTTGGCAAAGAAGTTCTAGGGCGAATCATAGACATCTTTGGGAATCCTCAAGATGGGTTAGGAGATTTTAAGCCAACAGAATTTCGTCCTGTTTATAATGATGGGCCGCTCTATAGTGATTTATCAACGCATCAAGAGCTGTTAGAAACTGGTATCAAAGCAATCGATTTATTCTCTCCAATTTTAAAGGGTGGAAAAATAGGGCTTTTTGGAGGTGCAGGAGTAGGAAAAACAATACTATTGACTGAGATCATCCACAATGTTGTCACGCTTCATAAAGAAAATGCTGCATCCGTTTTTGCAGGAGTTGGAGAGCGTATCAGAGAAGGGCAGGAGTTATTTGAAGCATTGAAAGAGGCCCAAGTGCTTCCTTCTGTTTCTCTTATATTTGGATCCATGGGAGACAATCCAGCAAATAGATATCTAACGTCCTATGCAGCAGTGGCTATTGCTGAACATTTTAGAGACGTAATGAAAAAAGACGTATTGTTTTTTATCGATAATATCTTCCGTTTTGCCCAGGCAGGCAACGAATTATCAATGCTTATGAATACCATACCCTCTGAAGATGGATATCAGCCGACCCTTTCGTCTGAAATGGCTTCACTTCACGAGCGGTTAGTTTCCAAAACGTCCGGTTTTTTAAGCACTGTTGAAGCAATTTATATTCCAAATGACGACATATTAGATCAAGGAGTTCAAGCAATCTTTCCGTATCTAGATTCAACGGTTATTTTGTCTAGAACTGTTTATCAGCAGGGGTTGCTTCCTGCCATCGATATTTTGTCTTCAACTTCCGTTGCCCTTGATCCAGCGATTGTAGGTACCAAGCATTATGAAGTCGTGCTCCAAGTTCAAGGCATTCTCAAACAAGCTGTGAGCCTTGAACGGATTGTGTCATTGGTTGGAGAGAGTGAGTTATCTGCACAAGATCAACTTATCTATAAGCGTGCAAAAAAGCTTCGTAACTTCATGACACAAAGTTTTTTTGTATCCGAGAACCAAACAGGACGACAAGGAATGTATGTACCACTCAAAACAACAGTTGATGACGTCCTTCAAATTGTCACGGGTGCCTACGACGCAATTCCTGAAGAAAAATTCCTCTATATTGGAGGACTCAGGGGGTTAAAGAGCATCTAAATCAGGTTATAGGTGTCAGTGATCAGGTGTCAGCTTTAAATAAAAAAACTGAAACCTAAAACCTATAACCTGAAACCTAATTTATGAATTCAATTTTAACAGTCAAAGTATTGACACGTGAGAAAACTCTTTTTCAAGGCGTTGCGTTTGCTGTTACTTCCATTAATGAAAAGGGCACCTTTGATATTCTGCCAGGTCATGAAAATTTCATTTCACAAATTTATAAAACGCTTATTATTCACGAGGAAAATGGGAGAGATACAAATATACCTATTGACCAGGGAGTCCTAAAAGTATATCAGAATATCATAGAAGTATATCTTGTGACATCAATTAAAGGAGTATCAAGTGTACCAAATGTATCAAAGGCATCAAGGGTTTAATTTTACTTTATACTGATGAAGAAAGTATCCTGCCAACGAACGTTTCTCATCGAATACTTGATATTCATTTTCATTCCAATTTGCGATAGCTCTTATGAGTCTTATCTACAATCATAAAAACTTTTGGTACTCCTGATACTTTTGATACCCTTGATACTCGTGGGCTGATACTCCTACTTGAGTCCAATCGTATACAGGTTGGGTACAGTATTTGAATTTCCTAGATTGGTAAGGATGACTATCTTTGATTCATTAGTCCATGGAAAGACATAGTTATCGATGAATGGCCCCGCATAAATGGTGGTCGCATTTGTTCCATCAAAATCCAGAATATCAATTTTCTTATCATTTACAAATATAAGATGGTTAGAGTCAGGAAACCATTTAAGAGGGAATAAGTCTTTCTCAAATTTGATGCCCTTTGTATCTATTTTATAGTTTTTATCATCTTTAATATCATATACGTAAATAGAGCCTTTTTCTATCTCTCGTTGTTCTGGGGTTGAATCATGTCCAATAATACGAGGCTTGATAATGACAGGGATAGTTCCGGACTCTGAAGCTTGATATAAAATCTTAAGATCGTCTGGAGACCAGCGTATAATATCAAAGTGAGTTTGTATTATAGATTTGAGCTGGGGTTTTAACGCAACAACTCTGGCACGGTTTTTCTGTTGAAGTTCTTGATTCCATAGATTTGCGACATTGGGTAGCGTAGCAGTTATATTCTGGGGGTTTTGGTTAAAGGTATTCCCTTGAAGAAGATAGGTGGTTGGATTAAGCGTGCCAGCAACTGTTGCCACAAGTTCACGGCCATCAGGAGACCATGAGATCATGCTGTCTGATAACAAGGATTCTGTATTATCTGCAATTTGTGTTGAAGCACTTTGAAGGGTGAGTATTGGGCGGTTAGACATGTCTAAAATGTAAATTCCATTCTTTTTCGGGGCCGATTGAGAAGCCACTGTATAAGCAAGCTTGGTAGCTGAAGGATCCATGACTGGATTTTGAGCACCATTGGCTGTAATGCTTTCAAGCTTTGGTGCTGTAGGAAAAAGGAGAGCATCAGCTTTAGAAACGATTTCTTTTTGGACTTTTATCTTCTTTTCCCAGGGAAAGTAGCCTTCTTTATATATTTTGACAGTATATTCACCAGGAGCTAGATTTATAGTATTGTCTGTTGCGGTTGTTAGATTTCCGTTGATAAAAACAGACGCTCCATCGGGAATGCTTGTTGTCACTAGCAAGCCTGTGCCTGAAAGTTCTATCCTTCCACGGTCACCAAAGCTAAATCGATATCCCATACCATATAAAACAGCAATTGCCGTGCCAATAAGGAGGAAGCTTATCACTGCAAGGGTAAAAAAAACTTGTTTCTTCATAATAGAGACTGTAGTTAATAGATTGTAGTTCGTAGAAGGAAATTCTACTACAGTCTACTTTCTACACGCTACCATCTCATTATATCTCTCCCAAACTAGGACTTGCAAGTAAAAAGGCCGGCCACTATAATGAAACATATCAAGGCTACAAAGCTAAATTTGATATAGAAAAGTTATATTTCGATATATTAATTCAATTTTAGTTTTCATTGAAAATTGAAAATTTCAAATTGAAAATTTTTTCTTATGTTCAATCTGTCCATTTCCACCTCCAAACGGGTAGGTATAGATTTAGGTACTGCAAATACGCTTGTTTATCTAGCAGGCGTTGGCATTGTTCTCAATGAGCCCACAGTCGTTGCTGTAACAGCTGAAGAAGATCGAGTAGTTGCAGTTGGTAAAGAAGCCAAAGAGATGTTAGGGAGAACCCCGGGAAATATTGTTGCACAAAGGCCTCTTCGTGATGGCGTTATTGCGAATTACACTATTACTGAAGCAATGCTCTCCTATTTCATAGACAAAGCGTGTGGTAGATCCCGTTTTTTCAAACCAGAAGTCATGGTTTGTATTCCTTCAGGTGTAACACAAGTTGAGCGTCGAGCAGTTCTCGATGCAACTATGGCTGCAGGGGCCAAAGTAGCATACCTTATTGAAGAACCGCTAGCCGCAGCCATTGGCGCCAAAATTCCTATTGCACAAGCAGCAGGGCATATGATTGTAAATATTGGAGGCGGCTCCACTGAAGCAGCAGTTATCTCACTAGGGGGAGTGGTCGTTCATAGTTCAGCAAGAGTGGCAGGAAACAAAATTGATGAAGCCATAACCACATATGTAAAGAAAAAATTTAATCTTTTTATAGGAGAAAATACAGCCGAAGAGATCAAAATAGAAATGGGAAATGCTTTGGTGGATGCAAAAACAGACACAAAAACTATGGAAATTCGAGGTCGTGACAGTATCACAGGACTTCCTCGGACCATTGAGCTCAATGAAATCCAAGTAAATGAAGCTATAAAACCAGTCTTAACCGATATCATTCAAGCTGTTAAAGGAGTTTTAGAACAAACTCCTCCAGAACTAGCAGCAGATATTATTGATAAAGGAATTGTTATGTCGGGGGGAACTTCCTTGCTTCGTAATTTTGACAAACTCATGACACACATAACAGGAGTGCCTTGTCATGTGGCTGAAGATGCATTGCTCTGTGTAGTTCGAGGCACAGGAGTAGCGTTAGAAAATATAGAGCTGTACAAAAGAAGCATAAGCAAAAAGTAATTTGAAACATTCAATGAAAATTGAAAACTGAAAATTAAAAATTGACTATTCAGTCCTATATTAGTAAAGAATTGAATTGTTTAATTTCGTGAAAAGTGATAAGCAGTGAAACATTTCACATATAGTATAATGTATAGTAGGTGAGAATGAGATGCGAGATTAATAACTTATCATTAATGGTTTAGACTATTAAAATAGGCCAAAGCATGAGTATAAGAAGTATCCAGAAAAGCAGATTTATAAGATTTATACGAAACCTCTTTTATATCTTAGAGTAGTAGGTGAGTATTATGGAAAAAATATCTGTGCTCGGTGTTGAAATAACCAATGCATCCACAATAAGTATCCTAGAGTATATACGAAAAAAACTCGAAAGTGACACTTCAAAGTTCTTTGTAGTGACTCCCAACCCCGAAATTGTTGTATATGCTCATCACAACCCATCATTCAAAAAGATACTCAACAGTGCGGAAATAGCCTTAGCCGATGGGGTAGGACTTATGTGGGCAGCTCGTATGATGGGTAAACGACTGGCAGAACGAATTACAGGTGTCGATTTCATCTATGAGCTATGTAAGGAAAGCGTAAGAAAGCCTATAACAGTAGGCTTTTTGGGAGGGAGAGGTCGCGTAGCAGAAAAGACTTCCGACTGCTTACGCAAAAAGTTTCCCGACCTTAAAGTTTCCTTCGCAGGTTCAGAATTACCCCTACCTACTAACTACAAGCTACCAGCTACCGATATACTGTTTGTCGCCTTCGGACATCCTAAGCAGGAAAAATGGATTGCAGAGAATTTGCCAAAGCTGCCAGTTAAAATGATGATGACTGTAGGAGGAAGTTTTGATTATATAAGCGGCAATGTGCCTCGAGCACCAAAAGTACTTCGGGATCTAGGATTAGAATTTCTTTTCCGTCTCATCACCCAGCCTTGGCGCCTCAAACGCCAACTCGCCCTCATCGAGTTTGTCATGCTTATAATAAAGGAGAAATTAAAACATGTCTGACCAGATTTCCGAAATTTCTCAAGGGCAGCAGGAAAATATTCCTCCTGTAAAAACACGAGCTGAGGTCAAACAGCCTGAAAAACAATTGCCGAAAGCATTCATTGGGTCAGAGTTTCAAAAAATGAAGGATCATCAAAAAGAAGCTGGCAAGCAATTTTCTGTTCTTTTTACAGATATAGACAATACATTTTATAGAAGTAATAGAAGCGATGCCTCTCAAAAAATAGCAGATGGTGCCTATGAAGCAGGATATCCGATCGTTGCTGTTACTGGCAATGACTACGGAGTGGTTATAAAACGTATTGAATCAGGTGAACTCCCATATTTTCAGGTAATTGCAGGATCCGTAGGAACAGAAATGTGGGTATTACATGAAGATAGCGATGGCACTAAAAGTTATATAAAGGATGAGGAGTTCGCAACACAATTGCATGGGTCAGGCTATGAGCGTAAACCACTTTCGAGTTTGGGGAAGAAGATGGTTGAAGATCTGAGTTTAGAGATGCCAGATTTGAAAATTGATTTTCAAAATCCAGATCTTGAGCAGCAATTTCTAGATGGGGAGCTTGTGCAGGTTCAGCCCTTCAAAATGAGTTTTTATTTCTATGCTGATAATCCTTTTCAGATTAATGCCATATACACTCAAGTACAAAACCGTTTCCCGCGGCAAAAAGGAGTGATTTGCGAGGAAATCGGTTACAATAGCCAGCTGCCCCAAGGAGATAACAAAAAAAAGTATTGTCTTGACATATTACCAGTAACGAAGGCTGATGTAGTAAAACATATAATTGAAGTAGGAGGGGTGGAATTTGCAGTCGTAGCAGGAGATAGTGGGAATGACACTGAAATGTTAACCGGGAGTGGAGATGTATCAATTCTTGTTGGTGGAGCAAAACCAGAAGCAAAGGAAGCTATCGACTCATTGACTGATAGTCAATCAGGTTTTTCAAAAGTAGGAGATAAGAAATTATATTACAAGGAGAAAGACAACACGAATCGTTTAGGTCCTGAGAGCATTATAAAAGTGGTAAGAACGCTTCAGCGATTAGAAAGGCGATTCCGAAATCAATCCACTAGTCAGGATATGGAAGACTAAAAAACAAGATGATAAATACACAAACTGCTATAGTCTGAATTTAGCAACTTGAGTCCTAGAGCTTGCTATTTTAGCTTTAAAAAGTCAATCAAAGAGGTTTGCTTGGTGAAGATCTTAGGACAGACTCGTAGATTTTTACATAATCTTTTGCCATTTTTTCAGCTGTAAAGTAATCTTCGACACGTTTTCTTGATTCTCTTCTCATTTGTAAGTACTCTTCGTGAGAAAGAGAATACAGCCGATCGATTGCTTCGCAAATCCCATCAATTCCGGTCTTTTTGACTATGAAATCTCCTCGTATATCCTCATCTGATGAGTTGACTATAAATCCTGTTACTCCATCTTTTACAATTTCGGGTACTGCACCTCTGGCAAATGCAATAATAGGTGTTCCGCAGCTCATTGTTTCTGTAAATACAAACCCAAATGGCTCTTCCCACATGATAGGGAAGATACCTGCTTTAGCAGAACCCAAGAAAGCGTTTTTTCGTTCCGGGGAAGTAACAAGGGGGACATCTTCCATAAGATCGGTCAGCAGGGGCTTTATTTCTGTATCAAAATAGGCGTGATCACTAATATATCCGGTATATTTAAGCTTTTTTTGTGTTTTGTTGGCAGCAATAAGTGCTTCTTTCAAACCTTTGGGAGTATCAGGGCGTATTCTACCAATCCAGATGAGATTTTCAGCTCCTTCTGCATCAAATTCAAACACCGAAGGGTTTATGCCGTTATAAACCACTTCGCAGGGGATTCCTGCATGTTCTTGCTCCCATTTCGATACCGCAACATAATGATTTTTAGGTCGAGTTACAAACGGAGGTATAGTCAGATATGATCCAAAGCTAGTCGGAGGCATATGAAGGGTAGTAACAATAGGAATATCAAACATATCTGAAAGCGATCCGGTAAGATATGAAGAAGAATTGTCATGCAGTATATCCAACTTTTTTTCATATTCTTTGGCCTTAAAAAGTGTTCTTGCAGTAAGAGCCGTATCCAATAGCTTTTTCTCATCAGATTCCAGATGCGTATTGTGGTTTTTTACTTTTTCCTCATCAATCTCAGACATTGTTTTGTCAGCTGCAGAAATAACTGTAATACCGGGAATATTTGTGCTCTGTGTTGCAAATAGGTAGACTTCATGTCCTAAAGAGGCAAGATTACTTGAAAGGAGGGCGCAGAAAACCTCAGTTCCTCCTGTTGCGTGTATACTTATTGGTTTGGCAGTTGTACCAATAATACCTATTTTCATAGGAGTGATTTATAAAGTTCAATAAACTTTTCGGTAATTTTGTCCCATGAATAATGTTCTTGCACAGTAAATGCTGCATTATCTGCAACTTTCTTTCGCAGTTTCTCGTCTTCCAAAAATTTCAAAATACTTGATGCCAACGTTTTTCTATCATGCGTATCAACAACAAGTCCGTTGAGTCCATCAATTATGACCTCGCGGACTCCAGCAATACTCGAAACAATCGGCACTGTCCCACACGCCATTGCTTCAAGCGGAGTTAATCCAAATGGTTCATATCTGCTGGGAAGTACAAAAACTGCTGCGTTTCTATAGTATGCCGGAAGTACATTATCATGGGGGACAATACCAATAAAGCTAACTTGTCTTTCTAGTTTATATTTTGCGATAAGATGTTTGATATGAACTACTGCTGACTTTTCCTCCTCAGATGCGTTTTCAGAATTTAGGCTTCCTCCTATATATAGATGAAATGATATTTTACCCTTCAGGAGTGCAACAGCATCAATGAGCCTGTCTATTCCTTTCGTTGGTGCAATTCGGCTTACAGCCAAGATCGCGTTTGGCTTCATATCAAGTGTCTTGTCAACAGAGGTCTTCTTCGGGTTAAAGTTTTCAGTATCAACACCAGGATATATTACATGAAGTTTTTCAAAGTCAGTCATATAATGCTGGAGGATTTGGATTCGGTTGGTCTCGGACAACACAATAATTGCTTTTGCTGTATTCATTATCTTTTGTTCGATTGCAATTCTTACATGATATCTGTAGAACGGTTTGAGTTTTTGTACAGGAGCTTGCTCTGGACTCATTTCAAGCTTTTTTAATTTCCCAAGGCCGTGAGGAGTATTTACATGGGGGACATCCATCATTTTTGAGAGTAAAATACCACCATAACCGCCATCCCAATAATGAGAGTGGATGATATCATACTCTTTTTTCTTGGCTTCTGTATATTTCATGAAGTTTTCAACAAGCTCAGGCATGAGTTCGTACATCTTTTCCTTCGGGACAAAATGTTTGCTACCCGCAGGCATACGTACTATTTTGACGTTATCAAATATCTGTTCTTCCTCTGGTTTGTTATCAAATTGCCGGGTGAGGATATCGACTTTAATATTCTTTTTAGCCAATGCCTTGGCTAGTTGAAGTACATATACTGTTTGACCGCCTGTATCTGTTTTGCCAAGAGGAGCCGGGTATTCTACATATCCTTGAGGATTTACCATCAAGACTCTGCGGATTGTTTTTTTTCTATCAACATTTACAGCATTTCTCATAATATGATACGGACAGACACTACATCTTCTCATTCTATTATGATATTTCATATGCACAATGTAAAGTCTTATGAATAGGAAGGGATTATATCATTGTTGTATATTAAAGTACAGTTTGAGATATTTGCTCAGTTTGCTCTGTTAGGTTTTTTATTTACTAAAACTTAATAAACTTTTCCGTGTTGACAAAAGTTTAGAGAATCAGGTATAAGTAATCATCTTTTAAATTCTCCTGCCTTTAGAGGTCATTGTAAGGCCTCACTATTTTCTCCTGCCCCGCACTGCCCACGAATTTATCTATTCCAGTGTCATGCTGAACTTGTTTCAGCATCTCTTTACTCGCATGAATGGGATCCCGAAACAAGTTCGGGATGACACGAATAAATATATGCTTGAATTTGGAATGTTGACTGTTGGATTTTATATCGGCGTTTTCTTAACGCTCTATATTTCTCGGGGAAGAGAAGAATAACTTCGTTGTTTCGATGTCATCCTGAACTAGTCCTTGGCTTCCGCTTCAAAGAACAACTCCAACCCCGATTCAATCGGACTGATTTTCATCTAAAAATGGAACGTGAATAGCAAGTAACTGTTCACGGTTCCGAAACGATGACAGGGTTTTGTTAGAAGTGTGAACAGTTACAAGAACTACAGTGAGTAGATTTGAAAGGCTAAATATGAGATAATAATACTATGAACCAAGAAGAAAAAAAACAACTTCCAAAGTCTTTCAAAACCTATTTTTGGGATGTAAAATTTGAAGAATTAGAGATTAAAAGAGATACCCACCTCATCATAAAACGAGTTTTAGATAGAGGGAATCTCTCTGATATTCGCTGGCTTATCAAAACCTATGGAGAAGATGAAATTAAAAAGGTAGTAACAGGGACAAGAGATTTAGCACGTCCTACTGGCAATTTCTGGGCTGATATACTTGGAATTGATAAAGCACAGGTACCATGTTTACAAAAACCGTACTTCCCGATACACTTCGGGCTATCAAGCTAGTCTCACAATTTCCGCAAATCCAACATGCATATCTTGCTGGTGGAACTTCGTTAGCGCTTCAACTAGGTCATCGAATCTCCGTTGACCTTGATTTTTTTACTCAAGAGCAATTTGATGCAAAGGAGTTATCAACAAAATTGGGTACATATCCAGAGTTTGTTCAGGCTGGTACTTCAGAAATGACCGTATGGGGAATAATTGGAGAAACAAAATTTAGTATATTCTATTACAAATACCCAATGCTTGAACCAACGGTAGAATATGAAGGACTTAAGCTTGCACGTCTTGCTGATATTGCAGCTATGAAAATCAATGCAATTGAAGATAGAGGTACTAAGCGAGACTTTGTAGATGTGTATTTTCTCTCAAAAACATATACTCTTGAGCGGATGCTGGAGTTTTATCAAAAGAAATATGGAGTACTCGAAGACCATTTATATACAATTCTTCGTTCATTAGACTATTTTGAAGATGCTGAACAAGAAACAAGAATGCCCGATATGCTGACTGATTTAAATTGGGAAGAGGTAAAGGAATACTTTAGGAAAGAGACAAAGATACTTACAGAAAAAAAACTACAGACCTGAATCCAACGTTCGTCATTCTGGGGACGAATGCAATGCGGACTCCAGAATCTATTTCGCTTCAAGTTGAAAGATCCTGGACCTGCTGAAATCGAGGCTCGCCTTTGGCGGCAAGATTCAAGATCTACTATTATATCTTTTGATACACTTGATACTTCTGATACCTTTGATACTCTTGTTTAGTTATACCAGCTGATTTGTTTTAAACTCAGGAAATAAGTGTTTTCGAAGCTCTATTCCACCTTTTTCCGCCATCTGGATAGCTTCAAGTAGATGTTTGACTCCCATAAGGTTAATTCCTTTTTTTTGAGTCAAGTATTTGATAAATTGCAGATCATCTAAGTCAGTTATCGAAAACATGCGCCGTTGAGTAGTAGTACGATGCGGCTTCAGAAGTCCAACCCGCTCATACAACATAATAGTACGGGGATGAAGACCCAAGAGTTTACCGGCAATAGATATGGTTAAAATTGGATCATTTAAGGCCATTGTAGATATTGTTATACATGCATAATATAAAATATGATACGACCATTGTCAAGTGCTTCCAAAACCCATTTTTTCGTTGAATAACAGAGAATAGATTAATGACACTTCTAGTTAAATAGAAAATACTGATGTTATTATGGCTTAGATTAGTTACTTTGTGTATGTTATTCAAACTAAGGAAAGAGATTTATGTGATTTAAAATAGATCGGAGTTAAGCATAGCAGATATCATCTAATATATTTGCCAGTATTCATAATTCATAATTCATAATTCGCAAGCTACATGCATCTGCTGCCTAATACCCATCTACAGCTATAGGTATGTCATAGGGGACGGCTTATATTAAAAATAGATGGCTAGCATTAAATTTTTCATAAACAAGATGAAATGGTTGAATTGACTGTTTAGATTGATTTGACAGTCTATTAGCTGAGTACAAAAATATACTCATTCAAATTGAGATCAGCATTATAGTCGTCTCCCACAAAATATTATTAAACCCCTCTATTTATACCCCATAACATATATTGAGGGAAATTTCACTATTCCTAACCTTCAATAGCACGGTTCAGAAAATAACATGCCTGGAATCGCATTCTATGACGTCGGTGTTTTTGGAGTTGGGTCTTGACATACTGTACCCACTTAGTGTTAACATAGATATTGAAGCTATTATTGGGGAAAGGTGTTAACACTAACTAGGATTTAAAAGAAATACATTTTAGCTTCAAAAAAATACGAATAATAAGTGTCATCCCGAATTCATTTCGGGATCTCAGACGTTATTTTAGATCCTGAAACAAGTTCAGGATGACAAGAGTAGAGAATTCCTGCCCATGCCATCAAAATTAACCAAAGAACAACGAATACAACTTATAAAACGAGTCCTCGAGAAAGGGGAGTCGGTTACTGCTGTTTGTAAAGAGGCAGGAGTATCGAGAGTTGTCTTCTACCGGTGGCTTGCATACTATAAGAACGAACAAGAGCAGCAAAAAAGTCTTCCTCCTAAAAAATTATCTCCTCACTCCAGAATAGATGTTATAGAACGGGTAGCAGCTGGAGAGTCAGTTGCTCGAATCTGCGAACTCTATGGAATCTCAAGAACCCTTTTCTATAGATGGCAGGACAGGTACGAGAAAGCACCAGAGGGGCAAAAACTTGAAGCGTTATGGGACAAAAAGCCGGTAATAGAACGATACTACAAGCAAGCCTCTGAAGAATACGAAGATGCAGTTTTGGCAGCGGTTCGTACCTATCCTGAGCTTTCAACCCACAAACTTGTTGAAGTTTTGCCTCACATAGGAGGCAGGCCAATTTTGGGCAATCATGGAGTCCAAAATGTTTTAAAGCGCCATAACTTAAATACCTACGAGTCTCGCATAGCATTTGCTGCAGAATTCCACAAACCGACAACAGCGACAAGATTCTTTGGAATTTTCCACAAGCTGCTTACTCTTATTACCACTCAAAGCCCGCAACCGCGCAGCGCCTCTGTTCGGTTTGCCTTTATATCGGCATTTGCGCTTTTCACTGTAGTATCCCTTTTTGGAACACATCAACTATTCAGACTCATGTTTGGTTCACCAAGCTTTGTTTTTTCAGTTGGACTCATGTTTTCGCTCGTATCGCTTTTCTTCGGTATGATGTTTTTCATCTATTCAATAAAATACTACTTCACAATCGCGGTCGTGTTGTCATTCTCACGTCATAGTGGGGAAAAAGAAGAAGAAGCGAAAGAATCGTATTTCAATACTATATATAGTAAGCTCTTTGGCCAGAACTCACTTCAGGTATCCAACCAATACTCAGGCTCAGGAGGTCTGCAACCAGATCTCTCAGGCATAACACTTGAACGAAAACCTTTTGTATCCATTCAGTTGGCTTCATACAATGAAAAGCGCGTAATCGATCGTTTGTTGACTGCAGCAACAAGTATGGAATACGAGAACTACGAAGTAATTCTGGCCGATGATTCAAATGACGAGACGCTTGAAATTATTGAGAAGTGGAAAAGTCATCCCCGTGTTAAAGTAGTTCATAGAAAAAATCGCGATGGATACAAAGGTATGGCTCTTCAAAACGCATTGAAGCACACAGACAAACGAACAGAATTTATGATCGTTTTTGATGCTGATTTCATTCCGTACCCAGACACCATTACGCAGTTTCTCAAGCATTTCCAAAGCATTGAAGGAAATTTAAAAGAATCAACAATCAAGCGTTCCAAGATCGGAGCGCTTCAGGGATATCAATGGCATGTACTCAATAAATCTGAAAACTGGATTACTCGCGGAGTCCGTTCTGAATATGCAGGATCATACGTTATAGAACGATCTGCTGCTGAAGTATACGGAGGACTTAAGCAAATTGCAGGATCTGTATACATGATTCGAAAAGATGTTGTTGAAAAAATAGGATGGGGCAAATCTATCACCGAAGACTTCGAATTTACTCTCAAAATGTATGAACAAGGATATAAAGTAGTGTATACACCATACATTCAGGCACCAGCCGAGGCAGTGTCTACCATCAAACGCATGATCAGACAGCGTATGCGATGGGCAGAAGGACATAGCTTTAATATCAAGAAAATGCTCGTGAGACTATTGGTTTCAAGCAATTTAACAACAGCCGAAAAATTTGAAGTTGTTTATCTCACTCCTTACTATCTCCAAGCCGCGTTCTTCATTATTGGAACACTTTCTTGGTTCATTGCGGAAGTTATCTTTCAGGTTCGATTGCCATTCTGGACAGAGACGTGGGGATGGTCATTGGTCTTTACCAATATGTTTGCCTTGCCGCTTATGAATATGGTAGGACTATTTTTGGAAGAATCAGAAGAAAAAGACTACCTTGGGTTGTTTTCTTTTGTAGGATTGTCCTACATAGTAGCGCCTTTTCAAGCCTATGCTGCGGCCAAAGGATTTTTGGAAAAAGAAGAAGGTCCTTGGTTCAGAACTCCTAAATCTGGAAAAATTACAGACGTATTTACGCCAGGTCGATTTTACCGGTATGTTTTTGGATTTTTGGGACGTGGTAAGGCTGTATTTGGGAAGTCTCAGCCAGCTGTACAAGGTTCCGTTTCATCATTTGCTCCATTTCAACAATTTCCTTTAAAGCTAAGCTTTGATAACCCTGTGAGTCTTATCAAGCCCTTCGAATTTAATCCATATTTACTTCGGGAGTCTTCCCACAACCGCTTTTCCAATTTCAGAATTCGTCCTAAGAGGTTTAAAAAACTTGGTAATATCGTTTTATTTGGTCTTATAACAACAAGCATAGTGCTTTCCAGTTTTTCTTATGCGATACCACAGGCAGGTAATTTGAGTGCATATGCATCCGAACCAATTGGCACAACCGCCAAAGCAGCAAAAGAGAAAAAAGTTACTCCACAACCAATAGTCTTGGCAGTTAATGACAAAGAACTAAAGAAAGGCGTCGAAATTACCAACCCGCGGCTCGTGAAATTAAACAATCGTGGGGGAAGTTCAACTGAATTTGTATTTCATAAAAACCCACGAGTGAGAATAAAGATTGACGGACGAGAGCTTGATTTCCAAACAGATATGATCGGTGGGATGTTAGTTGAGCCAAAACAGTCTCTAATCATTGACTCCCAAAAAGTAGTCTATGTAGACATTGTAAAAGATGTAGATTTGGTATACACCATTTCCGGGGATTTGATTGTTGAAGAGTTTATTGTCAAAAATCCAGAAGCTGCAAAATATTTTGATAAACCCATTCAGCAAACAATCAAAACAGTAGATGTGAAAGTAGTTTCTCCAGAACCATCTACTTTTGGATTTTATTCAGACGATGGCAAGGAATTATTCAAATTATCATCTCCTTTTGCAAAAGACTCAGATGATGCTAAAACACTAGATATAAAAATGACAGTGGAGAAAGCAAATATAGGCCACAAACTCTCCAAAATATTAGGAAAATCAGCTCAGAAATGGTTAGTTGATCCCATGCGGGTCTATCCAATTTCTATTGATCCTACAGTTATTGTGAGCGCAGTTATAGAAAGTAGTACAGAAAAGGACGTGCAATTCGGGGGATTACAACGGAAGATTGTATATTCTTCAAGCAATTTCTATGCTTTTTTTACTTGCGAGACAGATCCCGCCACTTCTTGTGCAACGTCGTCTAGCGCAACGAGCATTGTTTATTATAAAAAGTCAGCAGATGGCGTTACCTGGGCAGCAGCGGTCAGAGTTTCCGCAACAGATACAGATAACTGGAATCCGTCTGTTGATGTAGACGAAGCGGGTACAACAATTATGATTTTTTGGGTCGACGGAGACACAGATGCTGTACAAGGAATGCGCCTTACGACTGCAGCTGATACATTAGGTACTGAATGTTCTGGTACGGACCAAGGTACTTTTACCGATGATACAAACTACATGGTCTCAGTTGCCGCGTTTACTGATGCTTTAGCATATGTTTCATTATCAGATACTTCAACAGATACTGAATTTGTTATTAGTCAGTATGGAACTATGTCTGGGGTATGCGTAGAACGTAATGTAGGTCTACCGGCAGGTGGAGGTGATATATTTGGGCCAGGAATTACAGCAGGAGATCGGCCCGTATTGGTGAAAATGGCGAGACGGCATTTTGAGGGAAGTGGTGCAGATCAGATACGTCATCTGGGTGTGGTTTTTCAGGATGGGAATTTATCTTTTTCTGAAGGATGGATACGTCAGACAGGTGGAACTGATGGATATGCTGATTGGGTAAATAACAATATGACAGTGGCTCAAATAACTGATGACATGTATTCTGTAACAACAGACGGTATATATGTATGGATACTAACAAAGTCAGGGACTACAGGAACCAATTTGTATAAATGTTGTAAAGAAAGTTATACGCCAACTGTAATAGATAGTGATATAGGGGACGGGAGCGAAGAGAATATACCAATTGATATGTATTGCGTCGCTGCAAATGATTGTAAAATTGTATATACCGATGATGTAGATACGACGTCACCCGATGCTACGTTTGTTGACTGTAATGATACCATTTGTTCTTCAAATACGGCAACAGATCTTGATATTGATACGGGAGGGGCCAATGATGCTGCTGGTAGTTATGAATCTGCAATCTATTGTGTGGCTACAGATAATTGCAAGGTTTTGGTTACTGATGACATGGATGCAACTTCAGGTGATCTGGATTTTTATGATTGTGCTGACACAATTTGCAGCTCAAAAACAGAGACGGGTATAGATACCAATATAGGAACGGCCGCTTCTACCATTTTCGCAGATGTCGATTGTGCTGGTGGAGATGAAGATTGTAAAGTAATCTATAATGATCATTTTCGTGCTGATCTATTCTTTGTTGATTGTGCAAATTCACTCTGCAACTCAACAGGGAGGACTATTACAACGATAGATACCACTGGAGAGGCTGCTTCAAAGACAGATGTCTGGTGTCCAGCAGCTGACGGAGCGAATTGTAGATTTGTGTTTAATGACAGCGGTATAATAAAGCTAACCGATTGTAATGATAGTATTTGTTCTTCAAGAACGACAACTCAAATAGAAGCGGCATCAAGTGTCGATGCTCCTTCGGGTCTTGATTGTGCTGCAACAGATGATTGCAAAGTATGGATAAGTGATGGAGCTAACGGTATTGGGCATTTCATGGACTGTAGTAATAGTTTGTGTAGTGTTGTAGTCGATACTTCTGTTGATGACGATGCTGGCGGTCCAGGCGTGTCGGATATGACAGCAGAAGTTGATTGCGTTTCGGCAACAGACTGCAAAACGTTGTATGCTGGTATAGCGCCGGCTTATGAGCGCAATCTATTGTTTGTTGATTGCGGTGATGCCTCTTGCACTACCGGGTCTAATCATCAGCTGCAGCCGAATGCGCAGTTATCAGGAGCTCTGTATTGTATTACGTCTGATGATTGTAAAATGGCATATATAAAAAGCAATACCGGGGTGGCAGGATCGGTAGAATTTGTTGACTTGTCGACAACGAATGGATTTCAGGATGGACGGTGGGATGAGACAACCCTTGATTCAACGGGCAATGACACTGATAGCAGTGTCGACATAACGTGTCTGACAACGGACAACTGTAAGGGAGTTTATTATGACAAAGGAGATGACGATCTGGTCTTTTTTGACTGTAATGACGCAAATTGTAGTTCCCCAACCCAAACAGATTTAGACATTGGTCTTTCTGGAGATACCATAGCTTCCATTTATTGTCCCGCATCTGATGACTGCAAAGTCATTTATTCTGATAATTCAGCAGCCGGAGATGTATTTTTTGTTGACTGTACGAGTGATGAAGATTGTTCGACCAATACCATTACCAGTCTTGATGCAACTGCAGGAACGATTACTGCTGCAACAGCGATTTATTGTCCTACCACATCTAACTGTAAAGTTGCGTATTCAGATAAAGGAAGCGACGTTGCGAGTACTACAGATTTGACATTTATTGACTGTGCCAATACATTGTGTTCATCACAAGATGCGGGCAGTCCGGTAGATTTGGATACAGATATCGATGCGCTTGTGGATGGTGCGAGTAATAGTATTGATATTTTTTGTGTGGCCGCTGATGATTGTAAAGTTGTCTACAATGATTCGACAGATGATGATGCAACTTTTATTGATTGTGCGAGCGAAAATTGTTCTAGTCAAGGGACCGGAAGTCCCTTTGATGTAGATATAGATGTTGGAGCAAGACCCAAAGTGGGTATTTATTGTCCGGCGTCGGATGACTGCAAGTTCGGATTTTCAGACAATATAGATCAGGATATCAGTTTTGCGGATTGTGCAGATACAGTGTGTTCGTCATCAACTATTACTGATATCGATACAGCTATTTCTGGTAATGTTCAGCCACGAATAAAAATAGATTGCCTTGGCGGTGCTACTGATTGCAAAGTTATCTATTCCGATGCAGACAGCAAGAAAGTATATTTTGCTGATTGTGCAGATGCAGCATGCTCTACCAGCAATATAACAACAATTGACTATTCGGCAAATAGCTGTTGTGTTGCACCAGGAGGGGTTGCAATTTCGTGTATTTCGGCTATCGACTGTAAGCTTATTTATACCGATCAAGCAAGTAACGCGGTGAAGTATGTAAATTGCAATGATGCGCTTTGTAGCCCCATGGCACTTGAACCGCCATTCACGGATGAGACAGAACTTGAATCGGTGTCAATTACGTATGATGGGACAAATACAAAGCTGTATTCGCATGTCATAAAAGATAGTTCGGATCAAGCTTATTTTAAGGATACTGCTGCAGGTACAATTTCATGGGGGGCATCAACCTCCTATGGATTTACTGCCGGTAATTTAGCAGAAATATCCTCTATTATTATTTCTTCTGGTTCGGCACAAATTGGGGTAACGCTTCGTCAAGGGAACAATTTCGAATTCGCAACCGTACCCGAGAATCTCGGAATGTTGTTGTTAGTGGCTCCACTGTTGCCGGGAATGATGAAGCGATTGAGGAGAAAAAGATGAGATTACCAATTAAATATAGACGCAAATACCTCGGCTTCCGCCGCCGTTACAAACTCAATGGTGTGATCGTTCCTACTATGTTATTTTTTGCTACGCTCGGATTATTATTTTTGACCATTGGCGCAATTGGTGAAACCTCCAAAACTATTCAAACATATTTTGCAAAAGATAAATCAGAAGGTTTATCAACCACGTCAAAAAATTCAGAAGAAACGAAAAAAGAAAAAACACCTGTATCTACCAAATCAAAACCCTCACCAACGCCAGTCAAAAAACCAAGTGTAATTGTCAGCGCACTCGAGAAAATCCAGGAAAGAATTGGAGAAATTATTCCTGGGGATGAAGCAAAACGGGCAATTGTTAACAACGAAAGACATGAACCCAAAATTGAACCACTCAAACCAGATCCCATTCCTGTTGCTGAAAAAGTTGAAATTGGTGGATTAAATCCTCAAACAGACCAACAACTTTCTTTCCAAAAGGGTTCTTTGTCTTTCGAATTTAAGCCTGATTGGGGAGAAGAACAGAAAGTATTATTACTGGGAAATTACAATGGAATAGACACTAAAAATCTTTTCAAAGTAACCGCTTCAAGTCAACGATTAGACTTTACTGTCTATGGAAAAGATGGCGAGGATAATAGTTCTGCAGGTGAATTTGATGGAATTTCAGATACATATGCCGTAAAAATTGAATGGAATTTTGAAGGATTATCTGAAACAAAAGTTTATGTTAACAATGTACTTATGCAAACAAATATCGGAAGTTACATACCTACTCAAAAACAAGATTCTTTCTACATCGGCCCAATCTCAAATCTCGTGGTAGAATAACCCAGCACTAAGAATTATGATTCAAGATTCAGGATTTACGAATAAGATAAAAGAATTTACGGACTTGAAAGCTTGGCAAGAAGGTCATATATTGGTAATTCGAATTTATAAAATCACTAAAACTTTTCCCAAAGAAGAAACATATTCTTTAATAGATCAAATGAGAAGAGCAGCCACATCAATTACATCTAACATCGCAGAAGGATTTGGAAGACATTCTTATAAAGAAAAAATTCAATTTTATTATCTTGCTCAGGGATCTCTAGTTGAACTTAAAAATCAATTATTTATTGCTAGAGACGTAGGTTATCTGAATAACGAACAATTCAAATTTCTTTTCGATCAGACAGCTCTTACTCATAAATTACTTCAGGGGTTAATTAAAAAATCTAAATCTTTTCTTGAATCTTAAATCTTCAATCTAATTATCATGAATCATGAATCTTTAATCTTTAATCTTAAATTGCTTTTTAACAATTCTCGTTTTCACATTTTCATAATCGTGCTTTTAACCGTGAGCGTCTATCTCAACATTTTTTCCAACAATTTTGTATGGGATGATGAATCATTTATTGTCGATTGGCAATTACCCAAGACATTGACTTCTATACCATTATTTTTTCAAGGGGATTTTCCAAGAGATCATATAGGGAAATATAGGCCAATCAAAAATACAATACTTGCAATTGATTATCAGTTGTTTCGTTTAAATCCTTTCGGGTATCATCTGCAATCCATTGTAATACATTTAATCGTTACCCTTCTTTTATATGCTATATCAGTTCAGATTACCAAAAAAAAATCTATCGCGTTTTTGTCATCACTAATTTTCGCTGTACATCCGGTGCATGTGGAAGCGATAACATTTATCACAAGCAGTGTTGATATTGTTGGAATAATCGTTGCACTTATTGCATTTCACTTTTTTATAAAATCACAAGAGAAGCAGAAGGAAAAAACTCTTTATACGATAATAACCGGAATATTTACCATTCTTGCTTTTTTTAGCAATGAAATTACATTAATATTACCTCTTTTG
>Ga0163150_10001740_pt1 | contig 35645 bp, 33 predicted proteins | sample OliLakLV19P2IB_FD_148628 | JGI IMG/M metagenome (GOLD analysis project Ga0163150, IMG submission 148628) | Freshwater microbial mat bacterial communities from Lake Vanda, McMurdo Dry Valleys, Antarctica - Oligotrophic Lake LV.19.P2.IB | ecosystem: Environmental > Aquatic > Freshwater > Lake >... | reverse complement strand
TTGGCCGCACTGGCGCCTTGGCGCGGCGATAGCCGGGCGGCGCCGAAAACGCGCACATCTTCCCAATCGTCCGCGGATCCTTGCCGAACCTTTTGGCCGCCTCACGCCGCGAAAGACCCTCGACAAATACGGCCCGGCGCACGGCTTCGTAGCTTAACACCTTGTACATCCCCGGCCTCTCGAACCGCAAAACCGGCCGAAAGGATTAATGGCGAGGTATTTTTACTCCGCCCGCGGACGACAAAACGACGCCGCTTAAGTGATGTAGTTTTGCACCGGCGCGCACAGTTCGCCCGCTACGACGCGCTCGATCTACTCAAGCGGCACGAACAGCAAGCGCAGCCGCAGATGCGGACGCCGGCAGATCGCACGGCGCTGCGGACCTAGCGCCGATTTCCAGCGCAACCCTCTCGGCGCGCCTCGCAGGTGCGCCTTTTTCTTTGCGCAACACACAGCGGGCTAAGCTGCGCTCATGACGATTGATTCTCTTCCCGACACGATCAGAGCGCGGGCCTGGGGCGGCACACAAACAGTCGAAGAAGTGGTGGCGAATGTGCGCACTGGCACATGGCCACGCGTCTCCTTTACCGCCACGATGTCGTTGCTGTCGCTTGCGATGCTGCCGCTCGCGCCGACGCTGGTGTGGCTCGCCTTCATCGTGGTCTGGGAATTAGCCGCGCGGCCTTGGCTTGAGGACAAGTTCGCACTGCCCGCGGCCAAGCAATCCGAAGCGCGCGGCTTTGCATTGCTTGCGCCAATCAATTTCGTTGGCGCGGTCGCCTACACCGCCCTTCCGGTTGCGGTGTTCATGACCGGCGTGCCGATCGGCATGGTTTTGGCGACGGCATGGATCTGTGGCTCGGCAAACCACTTGTTCGTCTACTTCTCGGCCAATCGCTGGCTGCTGCTCTCGTGCGTGACGCCGCTGGCGGTGATGTCGCTATCGGCGCCGCTCGTGACCAACGGGCTTACGCTGGAAGCCGCGATCGGCGTTTCGACTTTGGCGGCATTGATGTTGGCGGCCTGTATGTTCGGCTTCGACCGGCAAGTGCTGCTCGGCAACCTCGCCAAACATGCGTCAGCCCGGTCAAACGCGGAGCAAGCCAACGCTGCGAAATCGCAATTTTTGGCAACCATGAGCCACGAACTTCGCACACCGCTGAACGCCGTCATTGGTTACGCGGAGCTGATCGAAGAAGAAGCCGAGAGCGGGCCTGTCGCGGAGGACGCATCGAAGATACGCGCATCAGCGCGGCAATTGCTCAGCGTGATCGACGTGATCTTGGATTTGTCCAGGCTGGAAACGGGCGCAATCGAACTTCGGCGCGAGCGCGGCGTGGTTTCGGCCGTGCTGCAGCAATTGCGCGAAGCGGCGCTGCCGCTGGCAATGGTGAACAACAACACCGTCATCGTCTCAGAAAGCGGCGCGCTTGGCGAAGCTGAGATCGATCACATGCGCCTGCACCAATGTTTGATGCAGCTAGTCTCAAACGCGGCGAAATTCACGCGCGATGGTGAGATCCGCATCAGCGCGACGCGCGAGGCGTTGGGCGCGCGCGACCGGCTGGTGTTCAGTGTCGCCGACAGCGGCCCTGGGATCGTCACTGAAGACCAGGCCCGGATCTTCGAGCCGTTCATGCAGGGCGAGACAGGAGCGGCCCGGCGCTCCGATGGCTCGGGCCTGGGGCTAACGTTGGTGCGCCGTTTGGCCCGGCTCATGGGCGGCGACGTGCGTTGCGAAAGCGAACCAGGCCAAGGCGCCACGTTCACGCTCTGGATCGACGCCGGCCCCGCACGCTGAGCTTTTTTCGGCGGCTCTGCGTCCAAAGCCCGGGCCGTCCGCATCTGTGTCAGCAATAGGGCAAACGTCCCTAGGCTATGGAGCTGACAATGGACGCCGACATCTTTGTACCGTTTGTGTTTTTCGGATTTCTCGGGGCGATCATCCTGGTCCCGCAACTCGCCAAGGAGCGCACCAAGCGCTCGGCGCACGATCTCGTTTCACAAGCGCTCGCGCGCGGCCAGAACCTTGATCCGGGCTTGGTTCAACAGCTCACCCAGAACCTGCTGGATGAAGGCAACCGCGCCCGCAAAAGCCTCGGCAATGCAGTCATCTTGCTGGCGCTCGCTGGCGGCTTCATTGCAGCTGGCTTCGTGATGGACGGCTTCGATCCGGGCGGCGACGCGCGCCACGGCATGTGGATTCCGGCGGTCATTCTGGGTTCGGTCGGCACCGCGTTCCTGCTGCTCGCGATCGTCGATTACGCAACCAAGCGCCGCTCGGCTGGCTGAGCTTCACTTCACTGAGCATCGATTTGGCCAGGGACTTTGCGGTCCCTGGCCTTTGCTTTTGCGAGCGCTGGCGGGCGGTTTCACCAAATCTCCGCATTTCCGCGCCGCTCCCGCCTTGGCGAAGCGCTCCAATAGCGCCTAGCGGTAGGGCTGGAGCGGTGATGGGCGGCGTGAAAGCATTGGTGGTTGCGGCGGCGCTGGCCCTTGGCGGGTGCAGCGCGGCGCGCGCCGATGCGCCTGCCGAAGCGCAGAACGGCTGGGTGCAAATTGCGCCGGAGCCGACGCGGCTCGATGGACGCCTCTTTGAGGCCACCTGCTCGCACGCGGCCGGCACCGACCCGGCGTATCGCTTCTGGTTTCGACGCGGCACCGCCGATGGCCTGGTCGTGTTCTTCGACGGCGGCGGCGCGTGTTGGGATGATGTGACGTGCGCGATCCCGCGCCGGCGCGAAGCAGATCGCGACGATGATGGCTTCTACAAAGCCGAACTGATCCCGACCGATGATCCCAATCGCTTTGGCGGCATTTTCGATCTCGACGATCCGCGCAATCCGGTGCGCGATTGGAGCATCGTTTATGTGCCCTATTGCACTGGCGACGTTCACTCGGGCTCGAACACGGCGCGCTACAGCGATCCAGATACGGGCGAGAGCTACACGATCGAACATCGCGGCGCGGACAATTTCCGCGTCGTGCTGAATTGGCTGAAGCACAATTTTGCGCAACCCGGCCAAATCCTGGTCGCGGGATCGAGCGCTGGCGCTTACGGCGCCTCGACGCACTATGCACGCATCCGCGCCGCCTACCCTCGTGGGCGCGCGCTGATGTTGGGCGACGCAGGCCAAGGCGTGATGACGCAGGCGTTCCTGGATCAGCGCAACGCCAGCTGGCGCTTTGTGCTGCCGCGAGAAGTGTTTGCGCGCAACACGACGTTGACACCGGAGATCGATGTCGTCGGCCGGTTGGCGGAGCGCTACCCGCGCGACCGCTTCGCGCAATATACGACCGCGCACGATATCACCCAATCGAGCTTCTACGCGCTCATGGGCGCGGAGAACGCGTGCTTAGCTTGGACTGCGAACATGACGTCAGCGCTGGCAGAGCGCCAGCACGAGGGCAATTTCCGCTCGTACCTAGCCTCTGGCGAGACGCACGCAATTTTGCGCACGCCGCGCTTCTATACCGAGCAAAGCGGCGGCGCGCCGCTGGCGGACTGGCTCGCCGCAGCACTAAGCGCAAATGGCGCGGGCTGGCAGAACCGCGCCTGCGAGAATTGCATGGTGCGGCCGACGCGGTGTTCGTACTAAGCGTCGGTATGGAGAAACGTCCCGCACCAACAATTTTCATCGATGCCGACGCCTGCCCGGTGAAGGAAGAGATTTATCGCGTCGCACGGCGTACGGGTTGCCCGGTGCAGGCGGTGACGAATAGCTTCATGCGAGTGCCGCCGGATGTGACGCTGACGGTGGTCGAGTCGGGCCCGGACGTGGCGGACGATTGGATCGCAGAGCGCGTACAGCCGGGCGACATCGTGATCACCAACGACATTCCGCTCGCCAGCCGCGCGCTGAAGGCAGGCGGCGCGGCTTTGGGCGCGACGGGCAAGGCGTTCACAGAAAGTTCGATCGGCGCGGCGTTGGCGCAACGCGAGATCATGGAGCATTTGCGCTCGATGGGCGATGTGGTCGGCGGGCCGAAGCCATTTTCGCAAGCGGATCGCTCGCGGTTTTTGTCAGCGCTGGATGCGGCGGTGATGAAGGCGAAGCGAAAATCGTCGTGACTGGGGGAATTCATGCTGGTTCGGTTAAGCGCATTGGTTCTGGCGGTGGCGGTCGCGGCGTGCGCGGCCATGCCGGTGTCACAGACCGCGGAAGAGCGGATCGCGGCGGCAGCGGTCGCGGTGGACACGGACGCGCAACTTGATCGCGTGATCGACGCCATCGGCGACGCGCGCGTCGTAATGCTTGGCGAGCCGTGGCACGGCGATGGCGGCGCCATCGCATTGCGCTCACGGCTCGTGCAGCGGCTGCATGAAGAGCGCGGTTTCGACCTTTTGGTGTTTGAAGGCGATTTCTTCGCTCTGCACGAGGCGTGGACGCGGGTGGAAGGCGGCGCAGATGCGCGCGCGGCGTTCAACGAAGAGCTCTATCCGTTCTGGATCAGTACGCCGGTCGCGGCGCCATTATGGGATCATATCTCGGCCACGGCGCATTCGGCGCATCCGCTGCGGGTCGCCGGCGTGGACAACAAACTGATCGGGCGGACGACACGCGAACGCCTGGGACCTGCGCTCCGACCCCGCTTCGCCGCGTTGACCGGCGTGACGGGTGCGGAAGCGCAAGACGCGGCGGAGACGCTGCACAACGCCATCAATGGCCGCTTCGACGGGATCACCGGCGGGCATTTCGCCCGCTTGATCGCTTTACTGCAGCGGTTGGAAAGCGAGGAGCGCGGCCCCTTCTGGCGCCAGGTCGCGGAAAGCGCACGGCGCAATGTGAGCGGCGAGAGCCGCGATGCGGCGATGGGCGACAATCTGCTTTGGCTCGCGCAGGCCTATCCGCAAAGCCGGATCATCGTGTGGACGCACAACAATCACGCGCTGACCGACGCCAACGTCTATTTCGGCTCAAGCGATCCCGTGATCGGCGAACAGACACGGGAGATCTCTGCCGCGCAGCGAGCCGCCTGGACATATTTGGGCCAAGAGGCGCGGCGCGCATTTGGCGACGATCTCTATGCGATCGCGACGCTGAGCTACCAGGGAGCGTATTCATCTGACATTGCACCAGCCCTTGTCGGCGAGCCGGCTGATTTCACACGAAGCGCGGCGCTCGCGCCAGCGGCGGCAGGCACGCTGGAGGCGGCGCTCGCGGCGCGGCGGCTAACACTCGGGTTTGTGGACTTGCGGCGCGTGCGCGATCCGGCGCCGGTTGCCAGCCGGGTGCTGGACTACACGCAAATGCCAGCTGTCTCGCTACGCTTGGATCAAGGCTATGACGGCGTGCTGTTCGTGCGCGACACGTTTCCGCTGACCGGCGCGGATCGGTAACCCTAAGCCAGCTCAGTCATTATCTCGTCCGCCGGAGCCCAAAAAGAGTTGCATTGGACGGGAACCATTGCCTCGATGGCGCGTTGTGCCCCGCTATGCCAAGATGCCGTCAGCTTGATGCCCTGGCAGCCTATGGCGGAAAGTTGGGGGGAATGGCCGTGATCCTCGTCGTTGAAGACGATGCGCTGATCCGCATGGTCGCGGAGATGATGATACAGGATTGGGGACACGAAACACTGTCAGCGGGCGACGAAGCCGAGGCGCTTGCGATCTTGCGTTCGCCGCAGCGCATTGATGCGATGTTCACCGACATCTATCTCAAATCATCGGTGCTTGGTGGGTGTGATCTCGCTCACCAAGCCATCGCACTTCGACCGCAATTGCGGGTGCTCTACACCATGGGCAATTTCCTCACCGACAAAATGAAGGCGCTGTTCGTTGTCGGCGCGCAATGCCTGGGCAAGCCGTACTCGCAACAACAGCTTCAAGACTCCGTCGTGGAAATGCTCGCAACATGACAACAAAAGAGACGAATATGCCGGATTCCGAGATTTCTGCCGGCGACATCGTCGAGACGGTGCCCAGCGCACTTATCATCCTCGATCAAAATCTGATCATCAAGTCGGCCAATCGCGCGTTCTATCAGACCTTTCGCACCAGCCCGCAGGAAACTGAGGGGTCTCTGATTTACAACCTTGGCAACCGGCAGTGGGACATTCCGGCGCTGCGCAATCTGCTTGAGAGCGTGATCCCTCATCGCGCGTCAGTCGAAGGGTTTGAGGTCGAGCACGACTTCCCGACCATTGGCCGGCGCACCATGCTGGTCAACGCGCGGAAAATCCTGCGCGGCGGCGACCATGACGGCTACATTCTGCTCGCCATCGAGGACGTCAGCGAAGAACGCGCGGCCCGCGCTGAGAGCAAGCGCTACTGGCAACTGACGCAAAGCATCGTCGATACCATTCGCGATCCTCTGGTCGTTCTCGAAAACGACATGACGATCGTGACCGCGAGCAAGGCGTTTCTTACCATCTTCGGAATCACGCAGGCGGAAACCAAGGGACGGCGCGTCTCCGAATTGCTGCAACACCAATGGGATGTGCCGGCGCTGCGGCATTTGATGGAAAAGGTGCTCCCGGAAAACAAGCCGATTGAGAGCTTCGAGATCGAGGATGTCTTTCCTGGGCTGGGCCGGCGGGTCTTCAACTTGAACGCGCGGAAAATCTCTCAACCGGGCAACCACGCCCACCGCATGCTGCTGGTGTTCGAGGACGTCACCGACCGCAAGCAGCGCGAACGCGACGCCATCACGCTGACCAACGAAATCTCGCACCGGATCAAGAATAATTTGCAGATCATCGTCGGCCTAATCGCGTATGAATCGCGTTGGACAGCGGCGCCGTGCGTTCAAGGCTACCAGGCCATGCAAACGCGCATCGGCGCCATCGCTCAGCTTTACGACCTGATCTCGCAATCCAGCCGTGGCCGGACTGTCGCCGTGGACGCTTATCTCAAGGAAATCGCCAAGACCATGTCGGCCAGCCTGCTTGGAAACGCGTCCGGGATCAAAATAGAAGTCAAAGCCGAGCCGCTGGAAATCGACCCTGAGCGCGCCGTGCCGTTCGGGCTGCTGGTCAATGAACTCGCGACCAACGCGATAAAGCACGCATTTCCAGGCGGCACCGGGAATGTCGTGCTCAGCGTCGAACAATCCGGCGATGAGATTGAACTTTGCGTCTCCGACAATGGCGTGGGGATACAGGGCAAGGACCCCGATTCGAAGAAGGCGCCGGAGAAGCGTGGCTGTGACTACGTCGCGATCTTCGTGCGCCAACTCGGCGGCACGATTGTCCCGTCGGTCGTGGAAGAAGCCGGAACGACGGTGAGAGTACGCCTGCCCTTGCTGTTGATCCCGTCAGGCGCTGAGCCATTGGCGGCTTGATCGCACGGTGAGGTGGTAGGCGGGCCGAAGCCGTTTGCGCAAGCTGATCGCTCGCGGTTTTTGTCGGTGCTAGATGCCGCGGTGATGAAGGCGAAGCGGCGCTAGGTCATAGTCGATCAGAGCAACGGCATGAGCCGCCACAAATCTCTCCCGCAGTGATTTGGACTGGTTGCATCATCGTGCGCATTCGTGCTGAGTGCCCACTTGGGCCGACGGGGGAATTTATGCGATCTTTGCCTTTAGGACTGATTTTCGCAGCCACCTTGATCGGGTGCGCTCCCGCGGATCAGTCTCCTCCGACAGCACCGCCCAGCGTGACATCGTCAAGCGACGAGCGCCTCGCTACTGCGCGAGGCATCACGACGGAGGAGATGGTGAGTCCGGCCGATCACCATGGATACTCGGAACAAGATCAACAATTCTTGTCCGAACATGGCGTATCCGAAAGCGAAGCGCGCGCTGCAGAGCGTATTTTGTGTGCTGAAGGAATTGACTGCTGATCGTAGCCCCCGCGAGCGCACAGAGCAAAAACGCCCGAGTCGCACAGTTGAGGGCTCAGCGCCCTAGACCAACTCAATCATAATCTCGTCCGCCGCGACGGATGCGCCGGCGGTGACGTTGACTTTGGCGATGACGCCGTCGCGTTCGGCGCGGATGATGTTTTGCATCTTCATCGCTTCGACCACAGCGACGCCTTCGCCGGACTTCACGTCCTGGCCGGGCTTTACGTCGATCGAAATGATGAGCCCTGGCATCGGCGAGACGATGAGCTTTGAGGTGTCGGCCTTCTGCTTTTCCGGGATCTTTTTGTGCAACTCGGCGCCGCGCGGCGTGGCGACGAGCGCGAGCACGGTGACGCCGCGATGGCGGAGCGTGTAACCGCCGGGCGCGGTTTTGATCTTCACCGAGAACGGCTGACCTTCAAACTTGCCGCTGATAATGCGCGCGCCGGGACGCGTCGTCGTGTCGATGCGGTGTTTCTTGCCATTGATAAGAACGGTGGCGCCAGTGTCGTCGAGGTCGACGCTGGTTTCGTGGTGGACCTTATCGAGGATCACGGTCCAGTCGCGCTGCCAGCCATTGGCCTTGCCGTTCAACTGGCCGCTGATCTGGCGGGCGCGGCGCGCGGTGAACGAGCGCGCAATGGCGGCGGTCGCGATCAGGAGCTTTTGCTGTTGCGCCGTGGGCGGCACGCCTTGGAAGCCACCGGGGTATTTCTGCTTGATGTAGGCGGTGGTGAAATCGCCTTTGCGGAAATCCGCCTCTTCCATCACCGCGCCGAGGAACGGGATGTTGTCGGCAATGCCATCGATCAGGAAATTATCGAGCGCTGCGGCCTGCGCATCGATTGCGGCGATGCGGGTGGGCGCGTGGGTGATGAGCTTGGCGATCATCGGATCGTAGAACATCGAAATCTCGTCGCCCTCGCGGACGCCCGTTTCGTTGCGCAGCGTGACGTCGCCGGTTTTGCCTTCGGCCGGCGCCTGATAGACGCGGAGGCGGCCGATGCTCGGCAGGAAGTTGCGGTAGGGATCTTCGGCGTAGATGCGGCTCTCGATCGCCCAGCCTTTGATCTTCAAATCTTTCTGTTTGAACTTGAGCGGCTCGCCGGCGGCGACGCGGATCATCTGCTCAACGAGGTCGAGGCCGGTGATCATCTCGCTGACCGGGTGCTCGACCTGGAGCCGCGTGTTCATTTCCAGAAAGAAGAAGCTCTTGTCGGCGCCGCTGGCGACGAACTCGACGGTGCCGGCGCTATCGTAGTTCACAGCGCGTGAGAGCGCGCAGGCTTGCTCGCCCATCGCCATGCGGGTTTTTTCGTCGAGCAGCGGCGACGGCGCCTCTTCGATGACCTTCTGGTTGCGGCGCTGGATCGAGCACTCACGCTCGAACAGATGCACGACGTTGCCGTGCTTATCGCCGAGCACTTGGATTTCGATGTGGCGCGGCGCGGTGACGAATTTCTCGATGAAGATGCGATCGTCGCCGAAAGCGCCTTTGGCTTCGGCGCGTACGGCGGGAAAGCCCTCTTCCACTTCGCGGCGATTATAAGCGACGCGGATGCCCTTGCCGCCGCCGCCGGCGCTCGCCTTGATCATCACCGGGTAGCCGATCTCCTCGGAAATCTTGATGGCGTGCTCGACACCTTCGATCTCGCCTATGAAACCCGGCACGCAGGAGACGCCAGCCTCGGCCGCGCTTTTCTTGGATTCGATCTTGTCACCCATGGCGCGGATGGCGTGCGCGTTGGGGCCGATGAAGACGATACTCTCCGCCACCAGCCGATCGGCGAACTCAGCCTTCTCCGAGAGAAAGCCGAACCCCGGGTGGATCGCTTGCGCGCCGGTTTGCTTCGCGGCCGCGACGATTTTATCGATAACGAGATAGCTCTGCGCCGCTGGCGGCGGGCCAATGAACACAGCCTCGTCGGCCATATCGACCGCGAGGCTGTCAGCGTCGGCCTCGGAATAGACGATGGCCGTCTTGATGCCGAGCCGGCGCGCGGTGCGGATGATACGGACGGCGACTTCGCCGCGGTTGGCGATGAGGATTTTATCGAACATTGGGGCGTGCTTACCCATGTTTCATAGCTTCGTCATCCTTTCACCCATCCCCGGATGCGAGCGTCAGCGAGCAGTCGGGGGCCCATAAACCCAGCTGCTTCCGTGTAACGTTCAGGCAGTCGTGTTTATGGGTCCCGGGCTCGATGCGTTCCGCATCGCCCCGGGAATGGGTGGTGGTAGGGTGTCGCCATGAATCGCAGAGAGATCATCGTCGGCGCCGCCGCCCTCGCCGCTTGTTCGCAAAACGCGGAGAGCCAAGCCGCGGCAACGCCCTTCCCGATGCGGCGTGGCGTAAATTTGGGCAACGCGCTCGAAGCGCCCAATGAGGGCGACTGGGGCTATCGGATTGAGTTGCCGCATCTTGACGCGATCCGCGACGCGGGCTTCGACGGCGTGCGGTTGCCGGTACGGTTCGATGCACATGCCGGATCGACGCCGCCTTATGCGTTTGGCGGTAATTTCTGGCGGCGCATTGATGAGATCGTGGATCACGCGCTTGAGCTTGGACTCAAAGTGCAACTCGACATGCACCATTATGAGCGCTTGATCAGCGAACCTGAACGCCAGCGCGACCGCTTCCTCGGCATGTGGGCTGTGATTGCACACCACTTCCGCGGCGCGCCGCCTGGACTGATGCTGGAGCCGTTCAACGAACCGAACGGCGCCAACTGGGGTAACCCGGCGCTTATGGCGTTGCAGCGAGATGTGGTGAACATCATTCGCGAACGAGATGCGGCGCGCACCATCGTGCTCGGCCCGGGCAATTGGCAAAACATCGATGCGCTGCGCGATTGGCGCCCGCCCGCGGGCGAAAACATCGCCGCCAGCGTGCACTATTATGAACCGCATGCGTTCACACACCAAAGCGCAGAATGGCTTGGCGCAGATGCGCCGGTCTATGGCCGCGATTGGGGAAGCGATTCAGATCGCGACATGGTGCACCAGCATATCCGGCAGGCGGCAAACTGGGCGCGGCAAAACGGTTACGCGATTCAGCTAGGAGAATTTGGCGTGAACCGGGCTGTGCCGCTTGCCCAGCGTGTCGCATGGACCAGCGCCGTACGCGACGCGTGTGTCGCCTACGACATCGGCTGGTGTGTTTGGGATTTTGCTGGCGCGTTTCCGATTTGGGACCGCGACCGGAGCACATTCATACCCGAACTTCGCGACGCGCTGTTTGCTCGCGAAGCGTGGGTCACCGACAACTAGTAGTCGAACATTTTCTCGTCGCGTTCGGCGCGGCGTTTGGCTTGGGCGACGATGTGGGCGGCGAGTTCGTCGCGGGTGAGCGAGGGCGTTACGCCGCTGGGATCGAGATTGTGTTCGGCAACGAGGGCGCGGAGTGCGCTTAGGTCTTGATCGGCAAGCGCGGATCGGAGGCCATCTTCGCCGCTTCTGCGATAGACGGCGGCAGGATTGAGATCCGGCGTCGCCAATGCTCCCCCGCTCGCGGGGGAGCTGTCAGGACGCGCAGCGGACTGACTGAGGGGGACGCTGCGGCGCTTCGACTTCGACGGCGCAACCGCCCCCTCCGCTTCGCTGCGCTCAGCACCTCCCCCGCTTGCGGGGGAGGATTTCGCGGGCTCATCCTGAACAACATCGTCGAGCACGTCGTCTGCTACATCGCGGCGGCTGTCGTGACGTTGCATGACCGCATCCAAGCGATCGGCAAAGTCGGGATTGCGCTTCGCCTCGCGGCGAATTTCATCGAAGAGACGATCGAGCGTTTTGTTGAGGCTCATAGACTGGGCGCGAGCTCCACCTTGCTCTGGAATTCTTCGCCGAGCTTTTTGATCGTGTTGGCCATCGAGCCGTATTTTTGCTCGAACGTACGCTGTGTCTCTGACCATTCAGCGGCCTTAGCAATATCGACATTCTGTGGGATGCGCACGTCGAACATGGCGTCGCCAAGATTGTCTTTGAGCAACTGAGCTTCCGAGCGGTGGAGCGAGAAGCTGTCTTCATACTTCGTCGCGAGCACCATGAGTTGAGACGGGCCGCCGCGGCGTTCGTTGATCAAACGCAGCGCGCGCTTGCGGAAGGTGATGAGGCCGAGGCGCGAAACGTAATCCGGGATCGACGGCACCAGAATCGTATCCGCCGCGATCAGCGCCGCTTCCGCGAACAGCGAAATGCCGGGCGGGCAATCGATCAGGATGTAGTCGTAATCGTTGATGACGTTCTTCAAGCCGTTGGCGAAGCGCTCGAGAATCCATTTCTGAATCATGTCGATCTGGAAGCCGCGCTTGACGAAGCTTTCGATCATGTCGCGTTCGACGATGCGGAATTCCGGCGCCGAGGCGCAGAGCGCGACGTCCGGCTTGCCTTTCAGATCGCTGACGTTCTTCTCGATCAGCTGTTTGAACGGCTTCGGCTTTTGCTGGACGATGTAGCTTTCGAAGTAGAAATCGAGCGTGCGCTCGGCTTCGCGCATGGCGTTCCACTTCTCCGGCCCTGCGACCATGATTGAAGCGTTGGTCTGCGGATCGAGATCGATCACCAGCACACGGCGGCGCTGGTGATGCGCAAGCGTTTCGGCGAGCGAGACAGTCGTCGTCGATTTACCGACGCCGCCCTTCATGTTGATCACCGAGATAATGCGCGCGGGCATTCTTGCCCCTTTCTGTTCGTCCATAATTTCTGAACCCCGGACGGTCGGTGCGGAGCGTTAGTTTCTGGTAAACTTGGGTCAAGCCACGGACGCAGCGTTCCCCACTGCAATCCGAACATGAATCTCAGTCACGATTCAGCAGCGCGGCGCCAAAGTTTGTCTCGAGGGTAGTTGAGACACACGGACGACGCTGGTCGTCTTGGGAGCGCAAAGTACCATGAAGACGAAGATTTTTGCTGCGGCGCTTGCCGCTTTGACCCTCGCTACCGCAGGCGCTGCGTCGGCTCAGGATTACCGGCGAGGCGATCGCGACCGTGGTTACGACCGCGATTTTCGCACCGGCATAGAAATCACCATCCGCAAGGACGGCCGGGTCATGACGTTCGATCGAAACGACCGGATGTTCTACCGCCTGCTGCAGCGGCCGTTCAATTTCGAGCCCGGAATGACGTACGCGTACACCGATCGTTGCAATCGCCAAGGGTGCGTTGCCTTCGTGTTTGATGGCCGCCACCGCCGTCCGATCGATCGCATCTTCGCGCCGCACATCACGCACCGCAGCTACGCTTGGCGTGAGGCGCGCGACTTCGACCGCGGTTATGGCCGCTTCGGCGATTACGATCGGGACGACCGCAACTGGAACAACGACGATGACCGCAATTATCGCAATGGCCGTGACGGCCGGTCTGATGATCGCTCTGACGATCGCAACCGCCGCGATCGTGGTGATCGGCTCGAAGGCGGCCCGACCCAACGCCGCTAAGCGCCGGCGCTAATGCAAGTGACGCGAGGCGTCCGCGACTAAGCGGGCGCCTCGTTGCGGCAATATCGACCGCCGGCGTCTCGCCGGCCAGCGCCCATGCATGCCGGCGAGACGCCGGCGGTCCATATTATGCCGGCGCTTCGTTGTCGTGGCTGACAGCCTCGCCCATCAGCACCAATTCTTCGGCGGCAGTTGGGTGGACCGCGCAGGTTGCATCCCACTGCGCTTTAGTGAGCTTCGCCTTCACCGCCACTGCGGCGACTTGAATGATCTCAGGCGCGTCCGGGCCGGCGATGTGAACGCCGAGCACTTGATCGGTCTTCAGGTCCACGATCATCTTCATCAGCGTCTTTTGCTCGTTGCCGGCGAGGATGTGCTTCATTGGCCGGAAGGTGGAGCGATAGACTTTGAGTTTGTGGCCGCGCTCGCGCGCAATTTCTTCCGTAAAGCCAACGGCGCCGACCGGCGGGCGCGAGAATACGGCGCTCGCAACATCGGCGTGATCGAAGGCGGTCGGCGTGTTCTGGAATTCGGTGGCGACGTAGGCCATCGCTTCGCGGATGGCGACAGGCGTGAGGTTCACGCGGTCGGTCACGTCGCCCACGGCGGAAATGTGCGGCACGCTAGAGCGGGAATACTCATCAACTGCAACCGCGCCGCGCTCGGTGAGCCGAACGCCTGAGGCTTCAAGCCCCATGTTCATCGTGTTCGGGACGCGGCCCACTGCCCAGAGAACTTGGTCAGCCTCGATGCGCATGGAATTGGAGAGCGTGACGAGCTTGCGATCATCAGCGAGCAGCGCAATTTCGCTTATGGTCGAGCCGCAGATGATGTTAACGCCGCTGCGTGCGAGATCGGCTTGAACGTGCGCGCGAACATCGTGATCGAAGCCGCGTAAGATGCGCTCGCCGCGATAGACGATGGTGGTCTCGACGCCCAGGCCTGAGAACACCGTCGCGAATTCAGCGGCGATGAAACCGCCGCCGGCGATGACGATCCGCGAAGGTAGATCCTTCAGCACGAACGCATCTGTCGAGGTGATGCCGAGTTCTTGGCCGGGCGTTTCCTCTGGGCGGTAGGTGTGGCCGCCTGTGGCGATGAGGATGCGGTCGGCGCCTAGGTAGCGCCCCTCTTTGACCAAGCGCACCGTGTGCGGATCGGTGAGCACGGCGCGATCTTCGAAGAGTTCGACGCCAGCGTTCTTGAGATTTTGCAGATAGAGCCCGCTCAAGCGGTTCACTTCGTCCTGAACGGAATCGCGCAGCGTCGCCCAATCGAAGCGCGCCCAATCGACGGTCCAGCCGAAGCCTTTGGCGTCGCGAAAGGCTTGCGAATATTCGGACGCGTAGACCAGGAGCTTCTTCGGCACGCAGCCGCGCAGCACGCACGTGCCGCCAACTTGCACCTGCTCGATGATCGCGACCTTAGCGCCAGTCATCGCCGCCAGCCGCGCCGCGCGCACGCCACCCGAGCCTGCGCCGATGACGATGAGATCATAGTCGTGTTGGGGCATTGGCCCTCCAGGCGCTTAGTGCGCCTTCTTCATATAGGCGGGCAGCCAGCCTTCGTGAGCCTTGCGGAGATCATCAATGCTGACGCGCTCCTGGTTGCCGTTGACCCCTACATACGACAACTCTCGCCCGCCCACTTCTCCGACATTCAGGAAATAGACGCCAGCTGCTTGGGCCCGGCGGTCGAACTCATCCATTTTGTTCGCTGGAATCGACACGAGGTATCGCGCCTGATCCTCGCCAAAGAGGAATTCGGGATCGGTGCCGCCGCCTTGGTAACCCAATGCGATGCCAACATCTGAGCTAAGCGCCATTTCAGCGGCGGCAATGGCGAGACCGCCATCACTGATGTCATGCGCCGCGCGCACAAGGCCGTCGCTGATTAGCGACCGAACAAAATCGCCATTCTTTTTTTCGCGCGCCAAGTCGACCGGTGGGGCGGCGCCGCCGAGCTTGAAGAGATCGCGCGCGTAAACGCTTTGACCCAGATGACCGGCGGTGGCGCCGATCAGCACCAGCGTGTCGCCCTGCTTCAGCGCATCGGCGGTCGCGCGGCGTTCGAGATTGTCGATGATGCCGACGCCGCCAATGGCGGGCGTCGGCAAAATGGCTTGGCCGTTGGTCTCGTTGTAGAGCGAGACGTTGCCGCTGATGACCGGGAACGAGAGTTCGCGGCAGGCTTCGGCGAGGCCTTCGATCGCATACACGATCTGGCCCATAACTTCGGGGCGCTGCGGATTGCCGAAGTTCAAATTGTCCGTGACAGCGAGTGGACGCGCGCCGGTGACGGTGAGATTGCGCCAAGCTTCGGCGACGGCTTGCTTGCCGCCTTCGTAGGCGTCAGCTTCGACGTAACGCGGCGTGACATCACAGGTCATCGCGAGCGCGCGTTGTGAGCCGTAGAGGCGGACGATGGCGGCATCGCTGCCGCTATCGGCCAACGTGTCGCCCATGACGTGGCGATCGTATTGCTCCCAAATCCAGCGCTTGGAGGCTTGGTCCGGCTGCGAGAGTAGAGTTGTGAGCGCGTTGGCGAAGCCTGGGTATTCGGTGGTGAGGCGCTTCTGTTCGGCATCGCTCAGCGGGATCGCTTTTAGCGGTTGGACGTACGGGCGCTCGTACTTTGGCGCTTCGTCAGCGAGCGGCCCGAGCGGAATGTCGCAGACGACTTGGCCTTGCCACTTCAGCGTGAGATTGCCGGTGTCGGTGGTGTAGCCGATGACGGCGGCGTCGAGGCCCCACTTTTCGAAGATCGCTTTCGCCTCGGCTTCGCGGCCGGGCTTCAACGTCATCAACATGCGCTCTTGGCTTTCCGAGAGCATGAACTCGTAGGGCGTCATGCCCTCTTCACGCGCCGGGACTTGATCGAGATCAAGCTCAATGCCGGCTTGGCCTTTCGAGGCCATTTCGACGGACGACGAGGTGAGGCCCGCGGCGCCCATGTCTTGGATGCCGATGATGGCGTCTGTGGCCATCAGTTCGAGGCAGGCCTCGATGAGGAGCTTCTCGAGGAAGGGATCGCCGACTTGCACCGTCGGGCGCAAGCCATCTTCGCCTTCGATAAACTCGGCGCTCGCCATCGTCGCGCCGTGGATGCCGTCGCGGCCGGTCTTGGCGCCAACATAGACGACAGGATTGTTCGCGCCTTTGGCGGCGCTGGTGAAAATCTTGTTCTTGTCGGCGATGCCCAGGCAGAAGACGTTGACGAGGATGTTGCCATTGTAGCGGGCGTCGAAGTTTGTCTCGCCGCCCACCGTGGGGACGCCGACGCAATTGCCGTAAAAACTGATGCCGCTGACGACGCCGTCGACGAGCTTGCGGGTTTTCGGGTGATCGGGGTCGCCAAAGCGCAGCGCGTTCATGATCGCGACCGGCCGGGCGCCCATGGTGAAGACGTCGCGCAGAATGCCGCCAACGCCGGTCGCGGCGCCTTGGAACGGCTCGATGAAGCTTGGGTGGTTGTGGCTCTCCATCTTGAAGATGGCGGCGAGCCCTTCGCCGATATCGATAGCGCCCGCGTTCTCGCCCGGCCCGTAGATCACGTGCGGCGCCTTGGTCGGGAATTTCGCCAAGTGGACGCGCGTAGATTTGTACGAGCAGTGCTCGCTCCACATCACCGAGAAGATGCCGAGCTCGGTTGTATTCGGCGTGCGGCCGAGCTTCTGGAGGACGAGGTCGTATTCGTCCTTGGAGAGGCCGAATTCTTCGGCGAGAGCCAGTGTTCCTGGCGCGAGCGGATCTAGAGACATGGGCGGCAAATAGCGTGTGTCGCCGGGAGGGGCAATTGGCCGCCCTGGCGCACCTTCGCAGGGCTCCCTCCCAGGCGGAACGCGGCGGCAACTCGACAAGTCCGAAAGCCCGGCTTACTCCCAAAACCCGAGGAGACTTCCCCATGCGCGAAATTCCGCTGTCCGAAATCCAGACCCTGGTGGGCACCGAGATCGGCGTGTCCGACTGGCTTGAGATTACCCAGGACCGGGTCAATCGTTTCGCGGACGCGACGGGCGATCACCAGTGGATCCACGTCGATGTCGAACGGGCGACCAAGGAGCTTGGGGCGCCTATTGCGCACGGCTACCTCGTCCTCTCGCTGATCCCGTTCCTGGCCAAGAATATCGTCAGCTATTCGGGCGTCTCGCGCGGCATCAATTATGGCTCGAACAAGGTCCGCTTCACCAACATGGTGCCGGTGGGCTCACGCCTGCGCATGCGGGCGAAGATGCTTTCGTGCGAGCCGCGCAGCGGCGGCTTTCAAGTGGTGAACGAGTTCACGATCGAGATTGAAGGCCAAGAGCGCCCAGCGTGCGTGGCCGAAGTCGTCTCGCTGATTTTCCCGGGCTGATGCTCACTTTCGTAGAAGCGATCTCGCTCGCGGGCGATCGCCAGAAACAGAACGACGACACGCTGGGTTTCCAGCGCAACAGCGCGTGGGTAATCGACGGGGCCACTGACCTCAGCGAAACACCGGTGACCAAAACCGCGTCGGATGCGAGCTGGGTCGCACAAGTCGCAAACACTAGTCTCAATGCGTGGACCTATGGCGATCTACGCGAGGCTGTCCGCTCAGCCAGCGAAACCGCCGCAAATGCGTTCTCGTATCTGACACGCGGGCAGTCCATCGAACGCTGGCAATTGCCGACAGCGTCCCTGCTCATGCTCACTGAAAACGAAAGCGGCGTCATCGAGGGCATCGATCTTGGCGATTGCCGCGTCTTCGCGCTGGATGCCAACGGCATCCAAACTGTCGGCGGTCATGGCGGGCTTGATGACGAAGTGAAGCTCGCAGCGTCGCAGCCCGACGCGGACAAGCCGCTGCTGAAGCGCAAGGCGGCGATCGAAACGCTGCGCCGCAATCGCGCTTCGATCAATGTTGAGGGCGGGCGGTTTTGGACCTTCGGCCTGCATCCCGCCTGCGCCGATCACGCGCGGACTTGGACACTTTCGCTGAAGCGGCCAGCGCATTTGCTGTTGATGACTGATGGCTTCGCGGCGCTCACCGACCGCTATCGCGCCTATGAGCCGGACGCGCTGGTGAAGGCGGCTGTCAGCAAAGGATTGCAGGAGCTTGGCCGCGAGTTGCGCGCGATTGAAATCGCAGACGCCTCCGGCTCGGAGCATCCGCGCTTCAAGCAAAGTGACGACGCGACGGCTATCCTCTTGCGTCTGACCTAACCCAATTGACCACTCACATAGCTTCCCCGCAGAAGGCGAAACCATGAACCGTCGAGAACTTCTCCAGGCCAGCGCCGCTTTGCCTGTCGCCGCCCTCCTTCCCGCTTGCGCCTCAACGGATGCCCCCATGCCTGACACCACGCCGACTACGCCGCTCGCGCCGCCCGTGGCCCGCGTTGAGCCCAAGACGATCGAGCAATTGGGCCGCACCCGCGTCGATAATTACGCGTGGCTGAAGGACGACAATTGGCAGGAGGTGATGCGCGACCCGTCGCTGCTGAAGGCCGACATTCGCGCCTATCTCGACGAAGAGAACGCCTACCGCGAAAGCATGATGGCTTCGACGGCGGCGCTGCAGGAGCGCATCTATCAAGAGATGCGCGGCCGCACGAAGGAAGACGATTCATCCGTGCCCGCGCCGGATGGCGCGTGGGAATACTACCGCCGCTTCGAGACCGGCGCGCAGCATCCGAAATTCGCACGCCGCGCGCGCGGCAGCGAAGGACCGGAGCAGGTCCTGATCGACGTCGATGCGCAAGCGCAGGGCAAGACATTTTACAAAGTCATCGCCGCGCAACATTCGCCGGATCACGCGTTGTTCGCTTATGCCGTCGATGAGCAAGGCTCTGAAATTTACACGGTCTATGTGAAGGACCTCGCAAGCGGTCAAACGCTCGCGTCTCACATTGGCGATTGCACCGGCGATTTCTGCTGGTCGCCGGACTCGCGGCTGATCTTCTGGACTTTCCGCGACAATAACGGCCGCCCGGCCAAGATTTATCGCCGCCCGGCGCGCGGCGGCGAAGACACGCTCATCTATGACGAACCGGATGACGGCTTCTTCCTCAGTGTCGGCCCAACTGAAAGCGAGGAGTTCATCCTGATCAGCGCCGGCAACGGCAGCCAATCGGAATACTACACGATCCCGGCAAGCAACCCGACGGCTCAGCCGGCGCTGTTCAGCCCGCGTGAACCGGACTTGCTCTACACGCCGACGCATTGGGATGGGCGCTGGTACATCGTCACCAATTCGGACGGCGCGGTCGATTTCAAAATCATGACCGCCGAGCCTGGCCGCACGCAGCGCGCCCAGTGGCGCGACTTCTTAGCGCACGAAGCGGGTCGCTACATTTTGGGCCTGCACGCGACGAAGGATTATCTCGTCCGCTCCGAGCGCGTGAACGCACTACCGCGCATCATCATCCGCCATCGCGGCGGCGACGAGCACGACATCTCGCTGCTCGAACAAGCGTATAATATCGAAGCGGCCGGTGGTTACGAGTACGACACGGCGACGCTGCGCTACGTCTATGAATCGCCCACGACGCCGCTGAAATCGTTTGATTACCACATGGGCGCGCGCACTCAGGTGCTGCGTAAAACGCAGGAAATTCCCTCGGGGCACAATCCGGACGACTACCTGACTGGCCGCTTCTTCGCGACCTCGAGCGACGGCAAACGCATCCCGATCACCGTGCTCTATAAGCGCGGCACGCAGCTCAACGGCACCGCCCCGCTCTATCTTTACGGTTACGGCTCGTACGGCATCTCGATGGACGCGGATTTCTCGATCCGCCGCTTCAGTTTGGTCGATCGCGGCTGGATTTACGCGATCGCGCACGTGCGCGGCGGTTCGGAAATGGGCTTCAGCTGGTTCCAGGACGGGCGCCGCTTCAACAAGCGCAACACCTTCACGGATTTCGTCACGGTTGCTGAAGAGCTGATTGGCGCGGGCTATGGCCGTCCGGGCAACATTGTTTGCGAAGGCCGCTCCGCCGGCGGTTTGCTGATGGGCGCGATCAACAACATGCGCCCAGAGCTGTGGGCTGGCGTGATCGGCGGTGTGCCGTTCATCGACGTCATCAACACGATGAGCGACACGTCCTTGCCGCTAACGCCGCCGGAATGGCCCGAATGGGGCAATCCGATCGAAGATCCGGCCGCCTACGATTACATGGCGTCCTACTGTCCTTACACGAACATCGATCGCAAAGCGTATCCGGCTGTGCTCTCGACTGGCGGCCTCACCGATCCGCGCGTCACGTACTGGGAGCCGGCAAAGTGGGCGGCGAAACTTCGCCCGCACACAACAAGCGGCAAGCCCATCCTGCTCAAGATGAATATGGGCGCCGGCCACGCTGGCTCAGCTGGGCGGTTCGAGTATCTACGCGAACTCGCGCATGACTACGCGTTCGCACTTAAAGCTATTGGCGCGGAAGAAGCTGGCGGGGCGTTTTAGTTCAATGCGTGGCGTCGTGCTTCGACCGGCTCAGCATGACGCCACTTCAAACATCTGGACTGCGTCAGCCTGAGCTTGTCGAAGGCCGACGCTGACCCGCTCTTAAGCGTTCCTGATCCCGAACCAGCGGGCGCGGTGATAGTCGTTGAGATTATCTTCGTAGCCGGTGAGATCGGGGTGGACGAGGTTCGTTGAGTTGATGAAGACGCTCATGCAGATGGGCGCATCATCGAGCGCGAGTTGCTCAGCGCGCGCCATCATCTCCCCGCGACGCATCGCATCCGCTTCAAAATCGCTCTCGTGTACGAGGCGATCATAGTCGGGGTTGGAGTAGCCTGGGTAATTTTGCGGCCCGGTGCGCGTTTCCAAGAGATAGAGATAGTTCTTGGCGTCGTTGTAATCGGCAATCCAGCCGCCATCGCCGCAATCGAAATTCTTGGCGCGCAGATTGGCGTAGTGAACTTGCGTTTCGACGCCGCGCAACTCGACCGTCACCCACGGCGCGATCTCGCGCCAATTGTTTTGCACAACGACAGCGACACGCGGGTTGTCGCTGGTGTTGCGGTGCGAGAATTCGAAGCGCAGCGGATTGTTGGGGCCATAGCCGGCGGCGCGCAGCAGGCGCTCAGCTTCCTGACGGCGCTGCTCGATCGGCTGATCGGCCCAGCGATAGCGCGCCGTGGTTGGATAGTGCGCAATACCTGGCGGGACAAACTTATACGCAGCGCGTTCGCCGGTGCGGTAGATGTTGTTCGACACCCAATCGCGGTCATAGCCCATGGTCAACGCCTGGCGCACACGGACGTCGTTGAACGGCGCTTTTGTGGTGTTGAACGAGAAATAATTGCAGGTGAGGTAGGGCGCCACGCGCACATAGCCCGGCAGATCGCGGCGCAGTGTTTCCACCTGATTGGACGGAAAGCGCGTCGACCATCCCGCCTCGCCGCTCATGACGCGGCGCGCGGCGGCGTTCACATCGTTCGACGGATAGAAGTAGAGATTGTTCATCACGACGTTGGCCGCATCGAAGAATTGCGGATTGCGCTCGAGGTGGACGATGTAGTTCGACCACCACTTGATGAGCGTGAAAGCGCCATTCACGACGATGTTTTCCGGGTGCACCCAATCATCGCCGAACGCTTCAACGATATGCTTCGGCACCGGATAAGCAGTGTAGTGCATGAGCAGTTCAGGCAGATACGGCGCCGGGTGCTCGAGCTTGATCTCAAGCGTCAGATCATCGAGCGCAGTGACGCCGACAGTCTCCGGCTCCATGTGACCGCCGTTGACGGCCTCGGCATTTTTGATCGGATAAAGAATGGCCGCGTATTCCGCGAGGTTCGCCGGATCGAGGATACGCTTGAAAGCGAACTCAAAATCATGCGCGTCGCACGCTTCACCGTCCGACCACTGCGCACGGCGCAGATGGAACGTCCACGTGCGGCCGTCCTCGCTGGTCTCCCAGCTTTCGGCCATGCCGGGGATCGGCTCAGCCTTGGCGTTCTCGGTGGTGAGACCGACGAACATGTTGCCGATAATATTGTTCTCCCACTGGCCCGAGGCCTTGTGAGGATCGAGCGAGAGCGGCTCGCCCTGGTTGCAGATATCCAGCGAGCGCTTTTCGCGATCAAAGCCAAGGATCTTGCCGTTGGCGCAGGCGCCGAGCGACGCCGCCGCGGTTAAGCCCCCCACCCCGGCCAAAAGCCGCCGCCGATCGGTCCAAAACGCCGTCATACTCGTCTCCGCTCAAACCCTGCTTGCGCGGGCTGACAAACTTTATCCGCAAAGTCTAGGATGATCCGGCTTCCGACGGGAGGGGACTTTATGCGCATCGTCTTGGCCAGCTTGGCCTTTATCGCAATCGCTGACTCAGTTGCGGCCCAGGAACAACCTACGGCCACACCGGACGTACTCGATCGCGTCTATGCCTGCCGCACCATCACCGATGAGGCGCAGCGCCTCTCCTGCTACGACTCCGCAGTCGGCAACCTCCGCGCGGCTCAAGATGCCGGGAACTTGGTCGCTGTCGATCGCCAGCATGCTCAGGAAGTGGATCGCGAAGCGTTCGGCTTTACGTTGCCGTCGTTGTCGCGCCTCTTCGGAAGCAACGACAGCAACGCGAACAGCAATCCGAACAATCCGCAGTTCGAGCGTGTCGATGATATTCAGATGACGATCGCGGGTGTCACGCACCGCCGCAATCTGCCGTCCACCTTCCGCATGACCAACGGCCAAACTTGGGTGCAGATCGACGACGAAGTCGCGCGCAACGTCCGCGAAGGCGGGACTGTGACAATCGAGCGCGCGTCGCTCGGTAGTTATCTGATGCGTGTGGAGGCCGGCGGGCCAGCGCTCCGCGTACGGCGTTCGCAATAGCTGACGCCTAACGCTCCTTCGGATCGAGCGCGTCGCGCAGGCCATCGCCCAGAAAGTTGAGCGCGAGCAGCGTCACCAGCATGGTCACGGCCGGCGACATCAGCATCCAGGGCGCGTTGATCATCTGCCGGGCGCCATCGGAAATGAGGCGGCCCAAAGATGTCAGTGGCTCCTGCACGCCCAGGCCGATGAACGAGAGGAAGCTCTCGGCCAGGATGATGACTGGGACGTTCAAGGTGGCAAACACCACAACCGGGCCTAGGACGTTCGGGACGATGTGACGGAAGACGATTTCCAGCGGCTTCGCGCCAGCGGCCCGCGCCGCTTCGACGAATTCCTTCTTCCGCAACGCAATGGTTTGGCCCCGAACGATGCGGGACATGGTCAGCCACTCGACCGCACCGATGGCCATAAAAATGAGCATCAAGTTGGTGACGGGACTATCCGTCTGCACCACGGTCATCAGCACGATGACGAAGAACACAAACGGGATCGAATAGAGCACGTCGACAAAGCGCATCATGCCTTCGTCGAGCCAACCTCCGATGAAGCCGGCGACCGCGCCATAGGTAACACCGATGGTGAGCGCGACAACGGTCGCCGCAAGACCAACCAACAGCGAAATGCCCAGACCGAAGATGAGTCGTGCGACCATGTCGCGGCCTTCGGTGTCCGTGCCGAGCAGGTGCATGTTGGTAAACGTCGGCGCGACGGCGACGCTGTCGCGGAAAATGGTGTCGTACTTGTGGACCCACAGGAACGGGCCGAAAATCGCGATCAAAACGAGGATCGCAACAACGTAGAGGCTGGTCACGGCCGCCGGGTTGCGCATCAGGCGCCGGCGCGCGTCTTCCCAGAGGGAGCGGCCCTTGATCGCTAGCGGCTGTGGTGCGTCGTCGATGAGGATGTCGCTCATGCTGTGCGGGACCTCGGATCGAGCACGCGATACATAAGGTCCGCGCCCAGATTCAGGAGAATGATCAAGAACGAGTAGATGAGCACGACACCCATCACGAGCGTGTAGTCGCGCTGCTGGGCGGCGAGCACGAATTGCTTGCCGATGCCGGGAAGTGCGAACACCGTTTCAATGACGAAGGAGCCCGCCATAACGCCGGCCAGCGCCGGCCCCGCGTAAGAAATGATCGGCAAAATCGCAATCGGAAGCGCGTGACGCCAGATCACCCGGCCTTCAGGGAGCCCCTTTGCCCGCGCCGTTCGGATGGCGTTCGAGCGCAGCGCTTCGATCATCGATGCGCGCATCAGCCGCGAAACGATGGCGATCAACGGCAACGACAGCGTCAACACCGGAAGCAGTAGATAGACCAAACCGAACTCGTCTCGGTGAAGCCCCTGCGACGGCAGGATGCCCCATTGAACGCCGAAGAGAAGCTGCATGATCGGCCCGACCACCAAGGGCGGCAAGCACACTCCGGCGATCGCGAAGGCCATAACGAGATAATCTTGCGACCTGTTCTGCCGGAGCGCCGCCAAAATGCCGAGGCTGCACCCTATGAAGAGCGCGAGCACCATGGCGCTCAAGCCGAGGATAGCGCTTGTCGGGGCGCCTTCGGAGATGATGTCGACGACGTCCTTGTCCTTGTAGGTCATGGACGGGCCTAGATCGCCGCGGGCGAGCCCCGCGAGATAGTGGCCAAGCTGCACGTGGATGGGTTGGTCGAGATTGTATTCCGCCAGCAGCCGCCGCTCGATCTCGGGCGGCATCTGCCGCTCCTTCGTGAACGGCCCGCCGGGCGCCAAGTGCATCAGCACAAAGGCGGCAGCGACGATTACGAGAAGCGTGGGTATCGCGAGGAGAAGGCGCCGAACGGCTTGAGCTAGCATTCTCACGTCCTGTGGCGCCGAAGCAGTGGCGAAGTGCGCGAAACCTTGCGTCCTCGCAAGGCCATGTCAACGTGGCGATGTAGGATGGTGGGATGAGTGAGTTCAAACGCGTGACGCCTGACTTCGCCGTTGCGGCGCAGTTGGAACCAGAAGACGTGGCCCGGGCCGCGGCTGAAGGCTACCAAACCATCATTGTGAACCGCCCGGACGGCGAGGCCCCCGGCCAGCCTGGGGCGGACGCGATTAAGGCGGCGGCGGAGGCTGCGGGCCTTAGTTTTAAGGCGATACCCTTCTCGGGCTTGCCTCCCGCCCCGGCGATCGTTGCGGAAACGGCAGCCGCCCTGGATGAGGCAAACGGCCCTGTCCTTGCCTATTGCCGAACCGGCACCCGCTCAATAACAGCCTGGGCCCTGGCGCGGGCGCTCACCGGCGGCCATACGCCTGACGAAATTATCGCCTTGGCTCAAAAGGCGGGGTACGACTTAAACGGGGCGCGGGGGGCGCTCGAAACACTGGCCCCGAAGGCTTAGGCTTTGGCCTATCCGGCGGCGGGCAGCATCAGTATCCACGCCGTCTTCAACAAGACGATCAGCGACAGGGCGAGCAGCACAGTGCGCACGCGATCCAACGTGAACAGACAAGCGGAGAGTGCGTTCTGCATGACACGCACCCTAGCAAGCGCTGGGCCGCGGAGCCTTTAACCTAGTGACAGACGCGACGCCCCGTGTGTTCCAGACTTCCGGGTCTGTGTGGCTTAAGGACTTTGAGTTCGGGCTGACCGGGCTAACCGTGCGCAAAACTGGCGCGCGCGTCCCCTATTCACCTTCGATCATCAACCAGGTCACGGCGTGGTTTCGGTACTTTTTCGCGGCGAAGGGCATCAAACCACTCGAGCCGCGCTTCACCATCTTCTTCACGCCCGAGCGCGCGCGTCCTTGGTATTTGATTTTCTCGGTATCGCGCGCAGCGGGCGCCAAGCTGGCGAAGGAAGCATCGCAAGCCGACGTGGTGATGCAGTTCGAGGACGCGACCTACAGCCCTAACGATCCGCCAGCGAAGCTGAAGCCGGGCGTAAAGCTGGTAAATTTCGGCTGCCGCGACGTCTCAAAGACGAACGTGGCGCGCGCGTGCGCAGCGGCCTTTGGCAATCCGCTGGCCGTCGATCCCGCGACCTTTACTGGGCTTGCGGTCGAGAAGTCCGAGATTAACGCCGCCCATGACGGGCGCATCGTCCAGTGCCCGACGGCGCCGGTTCCCGGCCGCGCCTATCAGCGTGTCGTCGATAACCGCATCGGCGCCGACCTCGACCTGGTTGAAGATCTGCGAACCTGCACCGTTGGCGGTAAGCCGATCATCGTGTTCATCAAGCGTCGCGACGTAACCAAGCGCTTCCTCAACACGAATACGGAAGTGCTGCTGCAGACGCCGGAAGAAGTCTTTAGCCGCGAAGAATTGGATCAGATCTCGGCATTCACGCGCGAGATCGGTTTGGATTGGGGCGGTGTTGATGTTCTGCGCGACCGGAATGACGGCAAGCTTTATATCGTCGACGCAAACAAGACCGACATGGGACCGCCAATTGGGCTCAACCTGCCCGACAAGGTCAAAGCGACCTATATGTTGCGGGATGCATTCCGTAAGTATGTCGTCGGCTGAGGCCAGCTAATGGCGACGCAAATCCCGTTCGTCCGTGACATGGACTTTGAGTATGAGCAGGCGCAGCAGGTCTCCCCGCTGATCCGTAGGCTCGTCGCCAACAACCCGGGTCCGTTCACATTCAAGGGCACCGGTGTTTACATCATCGGCCGCGGTGAGGTGGCGATCGTGGATCCGGGACCTGGCGACGCCGAACACATCGAGGCGTTGCTGAAAGCGGTCGAAGGCGAGACCGTCACGCACATTCTCGTCACCCACCGGCACATGGACCACTCGCCAGCAGCGCACCCGTTGGCGGCGCGCACCGGCGCGAAGGTGTACGCAAGTACGCTCCCGCCGAAGCCGAGCGAGTGCGATGAGTTGCGCCTCGAAGCGGGCGACGATCACTATTTCACGCCGGACATCGATGTTGAGGATGGCCAACGCTTCTCCGGACCAGGCTGGACGATCGAAGCCGTGTTCACGCCCGGCCATACCACCAACCACATGGCGTTCGCGCTGATCGAAGAGAACGCGCTCTTCCCTGGCGATCACATTATGGGCTGGTCAACGACTGTGATCGGTCCGCCCGATGGCGACATGACCGATTACTTCAACAGCCTCGAGAAAGTACGCGACCGCGATTACACGACGCTGTGGCCCACGCATGGCCCGCCGGTGCGCGACGTGCGCCCGTTCGTGCAGGCGTTCATCGATCACCGCCTGGCGCGCGAAGCGCAGATCATCGCGCAGATGGAAGCCGGCCATACGCGGATCAAAGACATGGTCTCGGTGATCTACGCCGACGTCGATAAACGCCTACATCCGGCGGCATGCCATTCGGTGCTCGCGCACATGATACGGCTCGTGCAACTCGGCCGCGTCGTGAGCATGGATCCGCCGTGCGTTGAGACGGACTATCGGCTCGCCTAGCGCTCAGTGAACAGTTGGCGGCGGGCCGTCGAAGTCTTCCAGTGTAACGATGCAGCCTTCATTGCGAAGGTCGCGAATCCGGAAGCCGGTCGCGCCGTATGCCTCCCGCACCATCGCGCTCCAAACGTGCGCCTGAAAGCGTGCGGTGTTGAGTTCAACGTCCAACGGCGGGCGCGCCAAGCAAACGGCGTCTTCCTCCGACGTTTCTTTCAGGAATTCGATCCGATAGCGCACGGTCCGCCCCGCTGTTTCGAGCCACAAAACTAAGGTGGAGCCAATGCCGCGCGTAAGCCGGGCGGGCGGACTAGGCCAAACGCACTACGCACAGAAACGGCCCCGGTGGCCCGGAGCCGTTTCAATGGCGTCGATTGACCTTGGTCCAAAGGGGGGGTCGTGGGGTAGCGCCTTCAGTGCGGTCTGCGAAAAAACGCCGGGAGCGTCTCCCGGTTCCCCTCAGTTCGGCGGCAGTGTCGCGGCGCTCTCCCGCGCTGCGGCCTCGGCGCGGATACGCACAAGTTCGGCATCGACGTCCTTGTCTGACTTCGTCTTGCGAGATTGAAGCCATTTGCGAATGGCGACGATCGGGCCGCCAACCGCCATGAACACCGCACCATTCGCGAAAACCATGATGCCTGCGACGATCAGGCTCTCCTGATCAGTCGCGGAAAACATCAATGGCGAACTCAAGGCGATGATCGCAGCCGTGAAGGCGAACAAAAGCACCCAGCGCGGTTGAAACAGCAGAATTGCCCAACCCAAAAGGTGCGCCATCTCCTTACTCCGCCGCTTGCGTGTTCGGGAGTTTGTAGTCCTTGAACATCTCGCGCAGCGCCATCTTGTTGATCTTGCCGGTCGCGCCGAGCGGAATTTTTTCCACGAACGCGACGTCGTCCGGCGTCCACCACTTGGCGATCTTGCCTTCGAGAAACTTCAGCACGGCCTCTTTGGTGGGCTCTGCGCCCGGCCTCGCTTCGATGATTAGCAGCGGCCGCTCATCCCATTTGGGGTGCAGCACGCCGATCACAGCGGCGTTGGCGACGCCCTCGGCGCCCATGGCGATGTTCTCAATGTCGATCGAGCTGATCCACTCGCCGCCTGACTTAATCACGTCCTTGGCGCGATCGGTGATGTGCATGATGCCGAGCGGGTCGATGGTGGCGACGTCGCCGGTATCGAAATACCCGCAGACCTCCAAACACTCGCCGCGCTCGTTCTTGGCGCCGGCGTTCTTGAAGTAGGCCCGCGCCACGGACGGCCCGCGCACCATGAGCCGGCCAAACGCCTTGCCATCGTGCGGCACGCGTTTGTCGTCGTCATCGACGATTTTCATCTCGACCGTAAACGGCGCGCGCCCCTGCTTCATCTTCGCTCTGATCTGGGATTCGTGATCTTGGGCGTAGTGCTCGGGCAGCAATTTGCCGGTGGTGCCGATCGGGCTCATCTCGGTCATGCCCCAGGCGTGGATCACCTCGACGCCGAAATCCTCTTCGAACGCACGCAGCACGACCTCAGGTATGGCGGAGCCGCCGATTGCGACGCGCTTAAGGGTCGTCGGCTTCAGATTGTTTTCGCGCAGGAAGCCCAAGAGCCCCTGCCACACCGTCGGCACGGCGGCGGTGAACGTGACCTTCTCGCCTTCGAGCAATTCATAGACGCTCTGTCCATCCAGCTTGGCGCCCGGCATCACGAACTTCGAACCGCACATCGGCGCGACAAACGCGATCGCCCAGGCATTGGCGTGAAACATCGGCACGATCGGCAGCACCACATCATTGGCGCCGCAGCCGAACACGTCGGTCTGGTTGGCGGCCATGGCGTGGATGACGTTGGAGCGGTGCGAGTAGAGCACGCCCTTGGGATCGCCAGTGGTGCCGGAGGTGTAGCAGAGGCCGCAGGCGGTGTTCTCGTCAAACCCGCCCCACTGGGCTTCATGGCTTTGGCCGGCGATGAAGTCCTCGTAGGCGATGATCTGCAGCGGTGAGGATTTCGGCAGATTGTCGCGATCGGTGAACGCCACATAGGTCTTCACGGCCGTCAGGAACGGCGCGATCTTTTCCACAATCGGCGCGAACGTGGTGTCGAAGAAGAGGATCTTGTCTTCGGCGTGATTGATGATCCAGGCGATCTGTTCGGGAAACAGGCGCGGATTCACGGTGTGAAGCACCGCGCCCATGCTCATGGCGCCGTACCATGCTTCGATGTGCCGATCGGTGTTCCACGCGAGCGTGGCGACGCGGTCGCCGGCGGCAATGGAGCGCTCGCGCAGTGCGTTGGTGACCTGCTTGGCGCGGTTGCGGATGTTTGCGTAGGTCGTCCGCCGGAACGGGCCTTCGACGCTGCGGGTCACGACTTCGCGGTTTGGGAAGGCATTGTTGGCGTGGTCGAGAATTCGATCCACCGTCAACGGCCAATTCTGCATGAGCCCGAGCATCGCAACGCCTCCCGATTATGTCGTTGGCAGGATTTAAGCGGCGCCAGGCGCGCCGGGTCAAATAGCTAAGACCTGAATCGCGCTTTACGCGGCTGGAACGCCACTTTGAGGCGAGCCTAAGGGTAGAGCCGGGACGTCCGCCACGGCTGCGCGACCTCGTCGCGGTCGAAGACAAGCCGATCATGCAGCCGGAACGGCCGATCGCGCCAAAATTCGAAATGGAGCGGCGTCAGCTTGTAGCCGCGCCAGTTTGGCGGCCGGGGCACGTCGCCAACGCCGAACTTGAGCGCGTACTCCGCGATGCGCTTTTCCAGGGCCAGGCGATCTTCCAACGGGCGCGATTGCGCGCTCGCCCAAGCGCCGAGCCGCGCACCGCGGTCTCTGCTCCGGAAGTAGGCGTCCGCCTCAGCGTCCGAAACGAATGAGATGAGGCCTCGCGCACGAACCTGACGCCGGATGCTCTTCCAGTGAAAGACTACCGCCGCGCGCTGGTTCTCGGCGAGTTGGCTCCCCTTCGCGCTTTCGCTGTTGGTGTAGAAGACGAAGCCGCCGCCTTCGAAGCCCTTCATCAACACCATGCGCACGTCGGGAAAACCCGCGCCGTCAGCGGTGGCGAGGGCCATGCCGTTGGGATCGTTCGGCTCCTTCGCCTTCGCTTCGGCAAACCAGCGCTCGAACAACGCGAACGGCTCGTTTTCGGCAAACAGCGCCGCATCGTCCGGGGCCGGCGGGGCCGTAGGATCGTAGCGGGGTGAAGGTGGAATGAGATCGTCGCCTGACATGGTTCACCCTTAGCATAAGGCGCGCACGCATCCGAAGCCGCGAACCGCCGCAGTGAACTGATTTGCCCGGACTCGGGGGCTGTGTCAGTTAGGCGTTGCTCATGTCGCACAACACATTTGGCCACCTTTTCCGCGTCACCACCTGGGGCGAAAGCCACGGGCCGGCGCTTGGCTGCGTCGTCGATGGCTGCCCGCCAGGGCTACCGCTTACGGCGGCTGATATTCAGTTCTGGTTGAACCGCCGCGCGCCTGGCACGAGCCGCTTCGTCACGCAGCGCCGCGAACCGGACGAAGTGAAAATTCTCTCAGGTGTGTTCGAGGACGATCGCACTGGTGGGCCACTCACTACCGGCACGCCGATATCGCTGATGATCGAGAACGTCGATCAGCGCAGCAAGGATTACGGCGACATCCGCGATCTCTATCGCCCCGGCCACGCCGATTATGTCTACGACGCCAAGTACGGCGTGCGTGATTATCGCGGCGGCGGGCGGTCATCTGCGCGTGAGACAGCAGCGCGCGTTGCGGCTGGCGCGGTAGCGCGGCGCATATTGGGCGAAGCGGTGCAAATCCGCGCAGCGGTGGTTCAGGTTGGCAAGATCGCCGTCGATCGCGCGCGCTGGGATTGGGCCGAGACCGAGAACAATCCATTTTGGTGCCCCGACGCCGAGACAGCGAAACGCTGGGAGGATTTGCTCGACGCGACACGTAAGGACGGCAATTCCGTCGGCGCGATCGTTGAGATCGAAGCGACGGGCGTTCCTGCGGGCTGGGGTGCTCCAGTTTACGGCAAACTCGATGCCGAACTCGCGGGCGCGCTGATGAGCATCAACGCCATCAAGGGCGTCGAGATTGGCGCGGGCTTTGGCGCCGCCGAACTCACCGGCGTCGAGAACGCGGACGAGATGCGCGCTGGCAATGACGGCAAGCCGATCTTCCTATCGAACGCAGCCGGCGGCGTGCTTGGCGGGATTTCGACCGGCCAGCCGGTGGTGGCGCGGATCGCGGTGAAACCGACGTCATCGATCCTGACGCCGCGCCAGACAATCACGCGCGATGGTCAAAACGCCGATATCTCCACTACCGGCCGCCACGATCCGTGCGTCGGCATCCGCGCCGCGCCGGTCGCGGAAGCGATGATGGCCTGCGTCCTCGCCGACGCGATGCTACGCCACCGTGGGCAAACCGGCGGGCGCTGACGCCGTCGCCGTAGCATGCGCAGAGTCACGCACGGTCCGGGCGATATGATCGCCGATCGCGGCAGCGACTTCGGGTTGATCGAAATATGTGGTGTGGATGAGACTATCCCACGTCATTGCGTCCGTCGTGAGTGAGGTCAGCGAGGCGCTTGAATCGCCGCCGACGCTGAACAATGCCCAACGATACTTATCGATCAACTGGCCGGCCGAGGCATTTGCGCCTTCCTGCATCCGCGCCGCGCACTCTCCGGTGAGCACGAGTTCCTGGGTAACGTGGGTGTGCGAGCGGGGCGCGACGGCGAACAGCAATTGGTCGCCATCGCGGCCCATGGCGACGCCGCGCAACACGCCGCCGACATAGCGGTTCATGGCCCCGCGCACCCCGATCTCCTGCGCGCCGCCGATCAAATAGCGATAGGCGAGATAGACAACGGTGAAGATCGCCGGCGCCAGCAACAGGCTCATCAGCGTGACCGCGAAGATGTTGCCGGCAACGTCGTCGTCAGCGATGCCGTTGTTGAAATCAAGCAAATCGGCCATGCCGAACGCGTAAAGGATGGGATTGGCGAGACCGATCACCAAAACCGTCAGCACGCCAAAGGCGATCGCGGCGCCACGCGAGCCACGAAACATCGCCCCGCGCGGAAACGGTTCGAGGTTGAGTTCTTCAACCCGCTGCAGGAACGCGATCGCCTCATCGTTCTGATGCCAGATGCTAAACACGGAGGTTTGCGTCCTGCCGCCAGTCTTGGGGCGCAGGATACGGCGTATGCCTTGGCGCGACATGCTGAGCATGAACAACACGCACGGCCCGACGATGAGAATATAGACGAACGTCGCGATAAGCTCGGCCTGCTGGCTGCCCATCTCCATCAAATTTTCACCCGTGGCCGTGCCCCAGAGCAAAAGAGCCGCGAGCAACGGAAACACGATTGCGCTGGCCCAGGCGATCACCAAAAACAACATACCGGCGATGCGCTGCGGCGTGCCGGTGCGGACGTTGAAGAACGGCGTGCCGACTGTTGTGAGGCTATCGAACTTTTCGCGCGCAGCGGTGCGGCGCAGACCCCACTTCAACAACACCGCCGCATCGTTGGCGACATTGCCGCCGTGGCTATGCGCGACGACATGGATCGTGTCGTAGTTTTTGTAGAGACCACGCAAGCGGCCCGCGAGTTTGTTGGCGGCGCGCTCGCGATCCCAGGCGCTGTTCGCGCCGGACCACAGATGCGGCACGATCTCGCCGTTGATGCCTTGTCCGCTTAGATGCTGCAGCAGACGCTGGCTGAACGTCGAGCCGCGCTGAAACCATTTCGTGCCATCCGCGCCTTCGGCGGTGTCGCCGGTGCCGTGCACCGTGACGATGGCGACTTTGCCTTCTGACATGTCCCACTCCCCTGTTCCCGAGGTTACGGCCAGGAGAGACTTCGGGCAACGCCGCGTGGAGATCGCTTGCTCTGGCATCGCGAGGCGAACCGGCGTACATACACTCGCTCCTGTGGGGATCGGGCTAATGTTACCTAAGCGAAAGCAAGCTCGACGTCGCCGCGTTTCGATCGCGCAGATGGCGCGCGAGATCGGCCCGCGACTGCACACAGCGTTCCGGCATGGGCGCGTGGCGCTCTGGCGCTTCAAGCGCAGCCCCGCGCAACAAGATCGCGTCGCCATGGTCGCGACATTTGCTTTCATTGGACTTTTTGCCGCCGGTAGCGTGGACGCCATCGTCATGGGCCGCGCCGATTTCGCGCCCGGCTCGGCGTACGCGGCGGAATATCGGCCCGAACGCATGGTCACGCTCGCGCCGGTTGCGGCCGCACCAGTGAACGAAGCGGTGGCCGAGGGCGCCGTGAACTCGGCGGCGTCCGATATGGATTACAGCATTACCGCGGAAGTCCTTTTGGGCGGGCCGCCTGAGCTGGAACTCGCTTCCCTCCCGGTGGCCGAAGAGGTTTTGGCCGAGGACGAGAAGTTGCAGCTGGCGCCGGCCGACGAAGTCCAGGCGGACAAGACTGCTTCCTAACTGAAAACGTAGGCGTCTAGCCGGAACTGGTGGCTTTCTGCGTGGTTTGTCGCGCGGAGGCCGATGGCCATGCTCGATGACAATCCAGTTTTGAAAGAGCGCCTAATGGCGCTTGGCGCGTTTGCTGGGATCGCGGTATTCGCAGTCACGGCGGTGGACACGATGGTCAGCGGTGGTTTTGACTTCGGCCCGGGCCGCGCGCCGTACGCACGCCAGCAACCCACGGCCTACGTCCGTGTCGCTGAGGCCGCGCAGTACGTAAGCGACCGCTTCAACGAAATTTCGTGGGACGCGCCAACGTTCGCCGATACGGCGGCGGCGGAAGAAAACCTCGCGGACGCGAATGACGGCTCACAGCCCGTCGAGACGTTCAGCGAAGCGTCCGGCGACGATCTCTATGAGGAGATTGCTTCGCTCTATGAGGGCCAGCCAGCCGACGCTTACGAGGACACGCGAACCTACGAAGACGAAATCTACGAAGGCGAGCCCGCGCAGGCTGCATCGGATGACAAGCCCGCTAGCGCTTACGAAAACGGATCACCTTGGTGAGGAAGGCGAGTTCGGTTTCTTCGACCTCGAAGCCACACTCTCCGAACAGCGCCGCGAAATCTTCGTTTAGATAAGACGAGAAATACGGCTCATGGAATCCCACCGGGAAGTATTCGAGCATGCGATCAAGATCAGTCGCGTCACCGGTTTGAAGTGAATCGGCAAAGATAAGCGTCCCGCCCGGCTTCAATACGCGCGCAATTTCACGCGCCGCATCGCGGCGCACGCGTGGTGGGAGCTCGTGGAAAAGATAGACACATGAAACGGCGTCAAAGCTCGCATCTTCAAACGGCGCCTGCTCTACGGCGCCGTTGATGATCTCAACCTGCGGCCAAGCTGCAAGCCGCTTGCGCGCCTCGGTGCAATACGCGGGCGACAAGTCCAAGCCTGTGGCTGGAATGCGCGGAAACGCTGCCAGCACTTGCCTCAAAAAACGGCCGTTGCCGCTCGCAACATCCAGCAGCTTTACTTTGCGCTGATCGGTGCCGCGGATTGCGCGCGCGAGTGATCCGAGTGCGACGCGGCGCATTGCGTCAGCGGCGCCGCCAAACAGTATCTCGACCTGGGTGTCGTAGAGCTTGGCGCTATCCTGGCTAAGCCAGCCGCCGGTTTGGTAGTGGAAATTTTGAAGATAATAAGTTGGGTAGCGGCCCTCGCCCTTGGCCTGTTCGCGCACCTCAGTGCCATCGCGCTCAAGCCGGCGCTGATCGACGTTCGGCAGATCGCGGAAGAAGCTGGCGCTGTGGCGCATGGCGGCGACGGCGCGCTCAAGACGGATATCATCGGGCGCGGGATAAAGACCCATCTCTATGTTTGTGCGGTCCTTGGCGAAAAGTTCGAGGAACGCGGTGCGGATGCGCAGCGCATCGCCCTCGGCAGCCTTGGGTTCAAACTTCGGTTCGCCCGGCCGATCAAACGGACCCGATATCCGCCGCGCCAGCAAATACTGGCTCAAGTACCAGGCCACGCGCGCGCCCTGCGCAGCAGCGTATCGGGCGCGGCCAAGATCGCGCTTCAAGCTCATGGGTCTAGATATAGCGCGAAGACGGCGGCGTCTCTAGCCGTGCGAGCGTCGCACGCTGGTGTTTTTCACCTTCAGTCCGCAACTGGCCGAGGCTGTGTAAAAACGCGCCGCAATTTTGTGCCCCAAGCTCCGCTTGCGTGTCGGGACGCGAGGGCTCACGCGGCCATCGCTTGGATCAGCGGACCGACGCCGAAGAGCGCTATCATCCGCT
>Ga0163150_10001738_pt1 | contig 35663 bp, 35 predicted proteins | sample OliLakLV19P2IB_FD_148628 | JGI IMG/M metagenome (GOLD analysis project Ga0163150, IMG submission 148628) | Freshwater microbial mat bacterial communities from Lake Vanda, McMurdo Dry Valleys, Antarctica - Oligotrophic Lake LV.19.P2.IB | ecosystem: Environmental > Aquatic > Freshwater > Lake >... | reverse complement strand
CACATTATTTGTATTCACATCTGTTAATAATTAACTTTAGGATTGAATAACTGTCATAGGTTATATTTGGAAAAGAAGAGTAAGCTTCTGAAAATGGTCAGAAGACGCAAACTAATCCGGTACTACTCTTCGCCGGTTTTGTGAATGTATGGTTCTGCTTCCCATCCAATGAAAAGAAGTCAGCCATTTAAACTGAAGTGAATTGACAGACACTATCATCAACCTTGAAACCGTAAACCCTATTGAATTTTTTGGTGTAAACAACGGTAAACTCGACGTCCTCAAAAAGAAATTTCCCCTGCTAAAAATTCTCTCCCGTGGCACACAGCTAAAATTGAGCGGTGCCCCTGAGCAGATAGATACTGCACGGGAAAAAATCTCCCTCATTGTTTCCTACCTCGAAAGAAATGGCCACATGAGCCAGAATTATTTTGAGCAGGTACTTGGGGGAGACGATGCCGAGGTAATTGACCATTTCCAGGAAAAAAACCCTAACGAAGTACTGGTGTTTGGGCCAAATGGAAAATCGGTAAGGGCAAGAACGGCCAACCAGAAAAAAATGGTGCAGGAGTCAGAAAAGAATGACATCGTATTCGCCATTGGCCCTGCCGGTACTGGTAAAACTTATACCGCCGTGGCATTGGCAGTACGGGCATTAAAAAATAAACAGGTAAAGAAAATCATTTTGACGAGGCCAGCGGTGGAAGCCGGTGAAAGCCTCGGTTTTCTTCCGGGTGATTTAAAGGAAAAGATTGACCCTTACCTCCGACCATTATATGATGCATTAGATGATATGATACCGGCTGATAAACTCGGTTATTACATGACCACCCGGACCATTGAAATTGCACCGCTGGCTTATATGCGGGGCCGAACTTTGGATCATGCCTACATCATATTAGATGAAGCGCAGAATGCTACGGAACTGCAATTGAAAATGTTTCTGACAAGGATTGGTGCCAATGCCAAAGCCATCATCACCGGTGATATGACACAGGTGGATCTGCCAAGAAACCAACGAAGTGGTCTGCAAACGACAACAAGGATTTTAAGAAATATTGATGGCATCGCACATATAGAACTGGATGAGGAAGATGTCGTTCGTCACCGCCTGGTGAAAGCCATCATCAAAGCCTATAATAAAGAACATGAAAAGGAAGAAGAAGAGTATGCCAACCGCCAAACACCAGCCATTGTAAAGAAAGATAAGCCGGCCACATAGCACTTATAAAGATTTATTACTTTGCAGGAATGAAGAGAACTGATTATTTCTTTTTATTCCTGCTTTTTTTATGCTGGTGTTGTAATAAAGCAGACTCAACACCCAAAAAATCCATGTCTTCTGCTCAGAAAGCCGCTGCCTTTAAAACGATTGACAGTACAAAACCATTTATTAAAAATGACGATGTGATTTTGAGAAACGGGCGGGATGAAGTAAGCCAGGCAACCAGGAGTATGAACAGGAAAGATACTTCGTTCTCCCACTGCGGTCTTGTATTTATAGAAAATGATTCTGTATTTGTTTATCATGCCCTTGGTGGCAGTTACAACCCCGATCAAAAACTGAAACGGGAACTACTGGATAGTTTTTTTACCCCTGCCGGCAATATTGCCTTTTGCATCTATCGCTATAACCTGAAAAAGGAGGAAACTGAAAAATTGAAATCGGTCGTTGATAGCTATTATAAAGCAGGCTTGAAATTCGATATGTATTTTAATTATTAGGATTACCCATTTAGATCGCAAAACGAAGATAGGGAATAGATTAATACCAAAATATTTAGTAATTTAGTAGCTAAATGTATTAGTATGTTTCAAGGAGTATCGATTCAACAATTCAACAAGTTCTTTCAAAATGAAGATGATTGCAAACAATATCTTTTTGATTTAAAGTGGAGGGATGGTTATCAATGTAGAAAGTGTGGTTGTAAAAAAAGTCATAAAGGGAAAACTCGGTTTCATCTACGCTGCCAGAGTTGTGGCTATGATGAATCTGTAACAGCACATACAATGTTTCACAAGCTGAAGATCCCACTGCTAAAGGCTTTTGGGATGTCCTTTCGACTAGCCGTGAAGAAAAAAGGTATGTCAACAACGGAGTTAGCCAGGGAATATTCAATCAATCAGAAATCCTCATGGCTATTTAAACGCAAAACCCAGGAAGCTATGAAAAGTAGTGGTAAACATTTGTTGGATACTAAGGTAGAAGTGGATGAGTTATTAATCGGTGGCCCTGAAAAAGATAAGCGAGGTCGGACCAAGGGAGAAAAGAAATTGGTCGTGATAGCGGTTGAGAAAGTAAAAGGCAATCAGATAGGTAGAGCTTATGCACAAACGATAGATCAGGCAAGTGCTGCAAGCTTTAAACCTTTTTTTGAAAAGTATATTGATAGCGATAATGCCCGGGTTTTTACCGACGGGTGGCGTGGTTACTGGCCGTTAGAGAGTGAGTTTGAAATAAACCAAAAGCCCTCCAATGGCGGGAAAGGGTTCCCCGGTCTCCATGCCGTTATAATGAATTTAAAAGGTTGGTTGAGAGGAATTCATCATCATTGTTCAGCTAGATTTATTAACGGATATTTGGATGAGTTCTTTTTTAGATTTAACAGAAGAAATTTTTTAAACAGCATTTGGCATAAGCTGATAGATCGATTTATGAATAACAAACCCTACAACTATATTGCCAATGCGATCTAAATGGGTAATCCTATTAATTATTTCTCAGACGATGTAATGTATTGTTCTGAATTTGTTTTTAAATCGCTTAATAAATCGGTAAAGGGAGCTTATAATAAATACGTCCGGCTCGATACGCTGCCTTACGGTGTAACCACAGATGATATTTTTTTAAATGAAAACTGCAGGTTGATAAAGCGGCAGCACTTCGGTTGGTGAAATAAGGGCAGGAACCATACATTTGTGTTTCAAAACCAAAAAAATAAAAAAAATACGTATCAATTATTTTGTTGTTGCGGGTGCAATAATGCTTTTAGTTGCAGGCTGCAAGGGCAAAGACAAACAAGTAGAAAACGATCCTAAAGCAGTTGTAACAGCCTTTTTTCAAAGAATGTCGGAAAAAGATGTTGATGGTGCCGCCAAACTGGCTACTAAAGAAAGCAAAGGCACACTTGATATAATAAAAAAAGCCGTTGATGCAGCCGAAAAAATGGGACTGAAGGATTCAATAGGAAAAGATGACCCTTCAGATGACTTTAAAAATATGGTAATTGGCGAAGCCAAAATAAATGTCGGTAATACCACTGTTTCTGTTAGCAATATGGCTAAAGACGATGGCATAAAAGAGTTTCCTTTGAAAAAATAAGACGGCCAATGGAAGGTTGATTTCAGCATGGCTACCCTTATGAAAATGGGCATGGACCAGGCTGGTAAAATGGATGGCAGCGATACTACTACCGGGGGAATGGACAAAATAAAAGATTTGATGAACAGCGATTCACTTAAGAAAGGACTGCAGGTCCTGGATAGCCTTATGAAAGAAATAGACCCTGAAAAAATGAAAGAGGCTATGAAAGAGCTGGATAAATTGAAACAATAAAAAATACTATAGCAACACTTAAAAAGCACTTCTTGTAAAGAGGTGCTTTTTAATTTTACAGGTTAACAGTTTACCATATTAAAATTCTGTATTTTGCAATATGAGATTTTCACTTTTTTTAGCAGCTTCTTTCTTGTTTTTTTTAATTTCTTCCTGCAAGAATAAAGACAAACAGCCTGATAACAAATCAGAAAACAATATTGATGCGGCCAGGAATTTTATCCGGGCGGCTTTAGATGGCAAGTTTACAGAAGCCAGAAATTTCATGCTGGAAGACTCTGTTAATACTAATTATATGGATGTGGCCGAACGCAGCTACCAACGGGCAGACCAAACAATTAAAGACGGTTACCGGTCCTCTTCGATAAATATTGTTAGTGTAAAGGAAACTATTAAAGATTCTGTAACGGTTGTTACTTATTCTAACTCATTTAAAAATGATCCGGACACACTGAAAGTAATAAAATCAAACGGCCAGTGGCTGGTGGACTTTAAATACCTGTACGAACATGATACAGACACTATGCAATATAAATCGGCAATCAACAATACAATAAAATGATTAAAAGCATTCTATTGATTGGCTTAGGCGGGGGTATTGGCAGCATTGCCCGTTACTTATGCCAGCGGTGGTTTGCAACAAATAATTTACACCCTTTTCCCTGGGGAACCTTTGCAGTAAATGTGACAGGTTGTTTTTTGATTGGTATTTTCTGGGGGCTTAGTTTCAAATCATTTAATGATAATGACAACTGGAAACTGTTTCTAATGACAGGCTTGTGCGGAGGTTTCACTACTTTTTCTGCATTCACTTTAGAAGGTATTGGATTAATAAAAGAACAAAAATTAGCTTTATTCTTTACATACGTTGCGGCCAGTATTGTATTGGGTCTGTTGGCCACTTATATTGGTATAAAGATTACAGGATAAAAATAAATCAATAATAAATGCTTACGGTTAAACATCCCTGGCATGGTGCCCACTTTGGAGAAAAAGCTCCCGCAACAGTAAACGCATTGATTGAAATTCCACAAGGATCAAGATCAAAATATGAAGTGGACAAGGATACCGGGTTGCTGCGTTTGGACAGGGTCATTTATTCATCCTTTCAGTACCCGGTTAACTACGGCTTTATTCCACAAACACTGGGGCATGACGGTGACCCGTTAGATATTTTAGTACTCTGTTCTCAATCTATTCAATCGCTTTGCCTGGTAGAAGCCAATGTAATTGGCAATATGCAAATGATAGACAATGGACAGGTGGATGATAAAATAATTGCTGTAGCTGCTAAAGACCCCTCTGTTAACCATGTTAGCCGCATGGAAGATCTTCCACATCATTTTTTGCTGGAGCTAAAAAATTTCTTTGAACAATATAAAGTACTGGAAAATAAAAAAGTGGCTATTGATAATTTTCAGGACCAGTTAATTGCTTACAGAATTATCAATGAAGCAATCGAACTGTATAAACAGAACTTCAAGCAATAATTGATGGACACCAATCAAAAACATACTATGGCAACTCAATTAATAATAACAGCATTGCTGATAGGTCTTGCTGCCGGTATGCTGAGTGGATTAGTAGGCGTTGGAGGCGGTATCATCATGGTGCCAGCCCTTGTTTTTTTTATGAACTTTACACAACACCAGGCACAGGGTACTTCTTTAGCAGTACTTACTTTACCCGTTGTTATTCTCGCATCATTATATTACTATCATCAATGTCAAAAAGCCGGAACACCAATTGATTTAAAAATCGTTGGCTTACTTGGTGCCGGATTTATCGTTGGAGCTTTCTTTGGCAGTAAGCTGGCTATAACGATAGACCAGGCCATGCTGAAAAAGATTTTTGCTGTTATTCTTTTTTATACCGCTTTTAAAATGCTGAGTTGGGATGTAATGATTGTAAAATGGGTGAAGAGCATTTTATGAAAATAAAACTATTCATACTTCTTTCTCTATCCTGGCAAACACTCTGTTCGCAAACCTTTTACAAGGCTACTGAACAGTATTTCCGCCACGATCCTTTTAAAAACGAATTCAGCCAGTTTTTAAATAACCTTATTAATGATCCTTTGCTTTTACAAAAAGAGGTAAAAAAAATAACAGACTCCACCCTTTTTTTCCTTCAGGGCTTTTACGCTACACATTCGCCTTTTTTCTTTCCCACCATAACCTGCAAAGTGGTGTTGGCTGAACGGTTAGAATACCCGGACAGTTTATCACTCATTCCTGTAAGATATTTTATTTATCAGTTGGTTGGCTACGCCCCGTCGGGAGAAGAAGGTTTGAAAGATGTGAAAAAGGAGTTTGACAAATTAAATCAACGTCTTAGGAAAGGGTTAGTACTGTCTGAGGAAAAAGATTTAAAACAGGATAATGGGAAGTCAGGCATGATTGTTAATTACACGTATAACGGAATAATTTTTTCTCCTCTTACTATTGCCTGGACCAGCTCTGCAGATAAAAAAGAAAACATGGTGGTACTTACTGTCCGTTTTATTATGACGAACAATCAGGCGTATCTACCAATACCGTTTGATAGCCCTTAAACGTATATTCGGTGAGCCGGTTTTTTTATTGGTGATTCCTTTTTTGTCAATTCCATCTATTCTCACTTTGCCTGATGAATGAATAACAAGCCCATCGCCAAGCAAAATGCCGACATGAACAATATCTTCTTTATTATCAAAAAAAGCCAGATCACCTGGTTGTAAATCAGCAAATTTTTTTACTGTCTTTCCTTCCTGCGCCTGCTGCCAAGCATCACGAGGCAGGTCAATTCCCATTAACTTAAATATTACCTGGACAAAACCACTGCAATCTACACCCAATGGAGTACGGCCTCCCCAGAGATAAGGTGCATTTAACCATTTTTCACTTAGCTGTTTTACCAATTCGCCAGATGGCCGCTGTTCATCCCGTTTAAAATAATGACCGGAAAAACTGTAATCAACATTACCCAGCCTTCCTTTGCCATTATCGAAAAAAGGTAATGATGAGCCGACGGGAATATTCATTTGCCCGTTGTCAATAGAAATTATACTCAACATATCGGTTGTGGCAAAAGTATTTGCTGATTTTGCAATCATTTCATCAACTGACTCCAGCATGGTGTTTGTTACCCATCCTTCATAGCCATCATGCAGGCTACGGATCTTCACCCATAAATTTCCTTCGGTCTTCAGCACTATTACTGACTCACCAAATAATAACTGGCTTACCATTTCTTTCCGGTGATTCGGTTTGCGCCGAACCGGTGCCGCCGGTACTGCTATAACAGCATATTCCATTTTTATAAAATTTTAGCCCCTCTAAATCTTCCCATAGGGTAGGCTTCAGAGTTCGCATTTCGAAAATATCTTTTTCCCTTGAAATATTTACAATCGAATTGCAAGTTATAACAATGGGTTTTATTGAATTATTTAAAACCTGCATCTTACTGGCAACAAATGGCTATTTTTCAACAGTGAAAGCTGACAAATACCAGCATACAACCGACCAGGAACTGCTCGAACAGTTTTATGCCGACCATAATAATGAATGGTTGGGCATTTTGCTGCAGCGATACACCCTCCTGCTGCTTGGTGTAAGCATGAAGTATTTAAAAAATGAAGAAGAAGCGAAGGACAGTGTACAGCAAATCTTTTTGAAAGTGATACAGGAACTACAGAAATACAAAGTAGAGTATTTCAAATCATGGTTGTATATGGTAGCCAAAAACCACTGCCTGATGAAGCTGCGGGAGAGGCAGGGAAAAATTACAGCGGAAATAAGCGATAAGCTAACTACTAAGCCAGAAGAAGAAACAGACCTCCAGGCATTAGTGGCCAATGACCACACCCTTGAACTTATGGAACTGGCATTGAAAGAACTAAACCCCGAGCAACAGCAATGTGTAACTTTGTTTTATCTTCAAAAGAAAAGCTACCAGGAAGTGAGTGACGAAACCGGCTACAGTATGCTACAGGTAAAAAGTTATATTCAGAACGGCAAACGAAACTTAAAAATATTGATTGAGAAAAAATTAAGTGATGAATCCGATAGCCCCCTGCCTTCAGACAGGCACGGTCGGATGAACAAGAAATAAAATGTCAGAAAATTATAAAGACATATTATCCAATTTGTCCACTGATGTTGACCAGGAAACACTGTTGCTTTACCTGCAGGGCAAGCTGTCTGAAGAAAAGAAACATGAAGTGGAAAAGCAATTGATGCAGCATGAGTTTGACGATGATGCCATTGATGGTTTGCAGGAATTTAAAGACAAAGAACAACTGCAATACATGGTGGAGATGCTGAACCGTGACCTGAAAAAGAAAACAGAAAAGAAAAAAAAGCAGCGGGAAAAGATGAAGATAAAAGATCAGCCCTGGTTATATATTTCCATACTGATATTAATTTCGCTGGTGGTGCTCTGCTATATTGTAATCCGCCGAATGATCAATAACGATTAGTATTTCTTCTTGCCGTCCCATTTCTTCCAGGCATCAAATACCTCTTTAGCTTTTGGATGAGGGTGATGAACAAAAGGAATTTTCCGGTCACTCATTTTTGCATTGATTTCATTATAAATAAACTCATCATCAAATTCTACCTCCGCTGCCTCTTCCCTGGTGTTAGCATACACTACTCTTTTGGGCCTGGCCCAATAGATAGCACCGAGACACATCGGGCAGGGTTCGCAACTTGTATAAATTTCACAATCACTTAATTGGTAAGTACCTAATTTTTCGCAGGCATTGCGGATAGCCACCATTTCGGCATGGGCAGTAGGATCGTTGTAAGAAGTGACCATATTACTGCCTTCACCTACAATTTCATCCCCCCGCACTACTACACAGCCAAAAGGGCCTCCATGGCCACTTTCCATTCCCTGTTTTGAAAGTTCAATAGACCTTTCCAGAAATTTTCTGTCTCGTTCTTTCAGCGTATTCATTATCAATACTTAAACATTTTAAAGGGAAATGTGAATTACCAGGCGATTTTGCACAGTTTATCCACCGGACCATTCCAATATGAAGTTAATATTAATTTTAGGTTAACCTGTTGTTACTTATCAAAACCACAGTAATTTTTCTCTCAAATTGCAACCACTTAAACTTTAAACCATGAGATGGGAATCAGCTGCCTCTACTTCTAACAACGAAACTTACCACCTGTACAAAGATGATAAGAAATTGCTGACAATCAGCTTAAATCCTTTTTCCAATACAGCAAGGGTGGAATGCGATAAACAGAAAAGAGTTTTTCTTATTCGCAAAGAAGGTTTTCTTCGTAATAAAGTTGTTCTTCGAAACGAGTATGGAGTTAAGATTGGTGAATTAGGACAAGAGAACAAAGAAAACTTTATTGATGTAAATGACGAACGTTTTTTCTACACTACACATAATAACCCACTGGCAGAATTAGTGTTGTACAAAGAGTCAAAAGAAAATCCTTTTGTAACCTGCGGCCTTAGCACAAGAGAAGAAAATGCAGAAGTTCATTTTACAAAAGATAAACAGCTCTCCGATACATCACACCCCGGCTTATTGATGGCCTTGTGCTGGTATATGTTCCTGCCGGTAACGAAGGAGAATGTAGCTGACCCGATAGCTATCGGGTTTGCTTCCTGATTTAGTTAGCTATAAGTCTTGCCATGTTTGTTTGGCAAATTGTTCCAGCGATGGGTCTCTTGCTGCCATCAATAGTATTGCACAGTTATCTGTAAGGTGAGAACGGGTACTTGCTAAAAAATCATTTCTATTTTCTACAAAAAATGCCTGCTTGCCCAATGCTTTTAAATCATTGATGAGGTCATTAGCAGAAATATCTTTTTCCGCAGTACCACCAACATAAAAAATTTCACTCATCCATATTTCATCTTCCGGCCGTAATGTCCTTGCAATTTCTTTTACAAAATCTTCCCGTAAAAATTTCGTAGGTTTATATCCATGAGGCTGAAACCAGGCAATAACTTTTGGCGAAACAGGCTGGCAAGCTTCAATAGCAGCAGCACATTTGACAGGATTATGAGCATAATCATCAATCAACCATACGCCATTCTTTTTGCCATATACCTGATGACGGCGATAGATGCCCTCATAAACCCTTAATGCTTCTGCACAGGTTTCAAGACCTGCACCTATTCCATTTGCAATGCTAACTGCTGCCAGTGCATTTTCCATGTTATGCTTTCCTGCCGTATTAATTGAAAACTGAATATTGTGAATTAAAAATTGAATATTAAATCCAGACTGCTTGAAATCAGTAGCTATGTAGCCAGCATAAATATGCGGATCCGTAGAAAAATCCTGTTGCACTTCTTGAGAAAGTTGCTGCGCCAACGGATGAGATTGGTTGACGACAAATTTTTTGCTATTATTCTTAAAGATGCCAAACACCCTCATCAGTTCATCTATTTCCTGGTGGTCTTTATCTATATTCAGTAATAATCCTATCTCCGGTTTATACTGAACAATGGAACCATCGCTTTCATCAGCTTCTATTACCAACCACTCTCCTGCACCGACTTTTGCATTACCTATTTTTCCTTGTTTAATAATACTTATCAATCCTGCACCGCTGATGATGCTTGGCTGAAGACCGGCATGCTCTAAAATATCAAACAACATAGCACTGGTGGTACTCTTGCCGCTGGTACCGCCTACTGCAATTGTTTTCTTACTGGATGCAATCAATGACAGGAGTTCTGACCTTCTCATTATCGGAATATTCAATTGCTTTGCCTTCTGTACTTCTGCCACCGTATCTTCTATTGCTGTTGATACTACAATCAGGTCAGTTGATTCAGTAATGCCGTCACCGTTTTGCACAAAACAGCGAATACCCTCTGCTTCTAATTTTTCCTGCACTTCATTAAATACACCGGGGGCAAAAAAACGGTCACTTCCGGAAACAGTTTTGCCAATGCCTTTCAGGTATTGGGCAATAGCACTCATACCCACACCGGCCACACCGATAAAAAAAGGGTTGTGAAAATCTTTTAAAGAGGAAATCATGCTGCAAATAAAAGAAATTATTGGAGAGAAGGATTTTTAGTTCCTCACCCGTCAAAGCCGCATTCATACTATCTTTTCTTAGCAGTAGTATGAATAAGAAAAAAATCGCAGCATCTTAAACTTTAAATCTACCGGTCAGTCAGAAGCCGGAACCACCAAAAGCCCCGACTATGTTTGCCCACAAGCCTAAAATATTTATCATTTCAGGAATTTCGTTCCTGTTAGTGCTTATAGCCTGCAATAAAAGTGAAGATGACACTACTCCAACACCTGTTGATCCCGTAGCCGCAGTATTGAATTTACCAGCAACACCATTTAATTATGCCAACATTATTCAACCGGCATACCTGAGTTCGCCACCCATACAAGCCCAGATAAACACCCCTGCCGGTAATGCAATTACTGATAACGGAGCTACACTTGGCCGGGTGCTTTTCTATGATAAAAGTCTTTCTATTAATAATACGATTGCCTGTGCCTCCTGTCATAAACAGGCCAATGGTTTTTCTGACCCGGTTGCAAAAAGTGTTGGTTTTAATGGCGGACTTACCGGAAGAAATTCTATGTCTTTAATTGATGCAAAATATTATCCCAATGGCCGCTTTTTCTGGGACCAGAGAGCAACAACACTTGAGGACCAGGTGCTGATACCTGTACAGGATTTAGTAGAAATGGGAATGACGTTACCGCAATTGGAAGCAAAATTGAAAACACTGGCCTACTATCCTTCGCTTTTCACCAAAGCATTTGGTGATGCAAATATTACCAGCACACGGATATCTTTAGCCCTTTCACAGTTTGTACGTTCTATTGTTTCTTTTCAATCAAAATATGATGCCGGAAGAGGAACCTATGCGCCGGTGCCCGGTCCAGCACCCACCGATTTATTCCCCAATTTTACAGCACAGGAAAACAGGGGCAAAGAAATTTTTCTCTCTCCAATTGGCGGCTGTGCTCCTTGTCATGGCTCAGAAAAGTTTACTGCGCCACAAGAAAAAAATAACGGCCTTGATTTAGGTACAATGGACAGGGGATTTGGTGCTGTAGTAAATAACACAAATCTTGATGCCAATTTCAAAGTAACAACATTGCGCAATGTAGGGCTAACTGCTCCTTATATGCATGATGGACGTTTTGCCACACTGGAGCAGGTGGTAGAACATTACAGCACTGGTGTAAAAAATCATCCTAACCTCTTGCCACAACTCAGGCTACCCGGTGGCCAACCCCGGTTAATAAATTTATCGCCGCAGGATAAAGCAGCTTTAGTGGCCTTTCTGAAAACATTGACTGATGCGACTGTAAGTACCGATGTGAAATATTCAAATCCGTTTAAGTAAAACCCTGTCCCTATCTATCGACAAACTCAGGAGGAACTTAGGTCACAAAGTCCTTACTATTTATAAAATGAATCAAAGGAAACATGGTCGATATCCTATTACTCTTAGAAATCTATTTACCCTTAAAGTATTTATGGCCAAAGTCTCTCCGCCAATCGGGGGCGGCTATGGGTTTCTTAGCATTTCAGGATAGCCCCATTTTTTAGCAAGGGCATTCACTGCCATAGTGATTCTTTTTACTTTGGTTGGTTCTGTTTTAGCATCATCAATCCATTTGCTGAAGTATCGCTGGTGTGATCCTGTCAGGTTTTTAAAAAATTCTTTAGCAGCAGGTTCGTCATTGAGGCAATCCATAAAATCTTTATTGAAAATAAATTCACTTTTATCTTCTGTCAACTGAACTTTTAGCATAGCCCCATGTTTCTTACCAATAGCTTTTCGAAGAGCCGCATTCAGCACAAAAATAAACAGCCCACCACCCATTGGGAGTAATGACACTCTTTTGACAGGATGGGCATCCAGCTTACCTTTTACTTTAAATTCTTTACGGTTGCCCGGCTTTAATTCCTGCACCAGATCAGGCGGTACTTCGAAATAAGTCCATCCTGTTTTTTCGCCTTGTGAACCAAAGCGTTTTATCGTTGCCGCAAATTGAACCATACCAGATAACTAAATGGTTTAATTTCAATAATTAATTCTGACAAAGGAAATCTACAAACAGTTCAACTTTAAATCAATTGTTATGAAAACAAAAAATGCATTTTCCGTGGGGTTCGAAAAATTCTCCGGCAAAATTACCAAAGCAACGGGCAGCTCAACGGCTTTTATACTGGCATTTCTGGTAATTATTGTTTGGGGTATAACAGGGCCTGTTTTCAATTTCTCCAATACCTGGCAATTGGTTATTAATACCGGCACCACTATCATTACTTTCCTGATGGTGTTTTTAATTCAGCAATCGCAGAATAAAGATACCGTTGCCATTCAATTAAAACTGAATGAACTTATAGCTGCCAGTGCCACCGCCAGCAACCGGCTGATTGATGTAGAAGACCTTACTGTAAAAGAATTAGAAACACTTAAAAAATTCTATGTGCAGTTATCTGAGCTGGCAAAAAAAGAAATAGACATCCACAACACCCATTCTATTGATGAAGCTCAAACAATTCATCAGCAAAAGAAAGGACAGATAAAAAAATATGCCTCTGTTCTGCCGCCTAAAAGTTAAATGATATGAAAAATATCCATTAAAGCAGTTGAAAACTTTCATGCCCCGCCTATTTGGTTATTTTTGCGGCATCTCACTAACAGTATAGCTATGTACAAAAGACTGCTCCTTATCCTTCTAAAACTATTTCTTGCTACACTCTTGTTTGTATTTTCAGTGTCTTGTTTTGGGCAAGAAACTCCTGTCAGCATCAAAATCATCAATCAAAAAAAAGAGCCTGTAGCTTTTGCCTCCGTAACCGTCATCAACAGGCTCGATAGCATACAAATAATAAAAAAAGTAGCCGATAGCAGCGGTATTGCAAGGTTTAATCTCTCAAAAAATAATCAATACACCGTTAACATTACTTCTATTAATTATCAGCCAATTGAAAAAGGTATTTCAACTTCCGGCAACCAGACTTCTTTCAGTTTTATTGCTGAGCCATTGGGAAAAACATTAGAAACAGCCATCATTACTTCCAAAAAACCGTTGATGAAGCAGGAAGATGATAAACTGATAATCGACCCGGAGAATCTGGTTGCCGCTTCTACCAGCGGCTATGAAGTGATTGAAAAAACACCGGGGCTGTTCGTTGACCAGGATGGCAATATTTATATCAGCAGCATGACACCAGCCACAGTTCAAATTAATGGCCGGGATATGAGAATGAGTGCTGCCGATGTGGCCACCATGCTCAAAGGTTTGCCACCTGATGCAATTTCAAAAATTGAAATAGTGAAAACCCCTTCTGCCAAATACGATGCCTCCAGTAGTGGCGGTATTGTAAATGTAATTTTAAAGAAAGGTGTTAAGATTGGTATGACAGGCAGTGTAAATGCAGGAATACAACAAGGTACATATGGCAACCAGTTTATCGGTTTCAACCTGAATAATAATGATGGAAAAAAGAATTCCTATATTAATTTTAATTATAGCAAAAGAAATAGTTATGAAAAGATAATCACCGACCGCATTTTTGCACCGGATTCCATGCTTAGCCAAAATGCTTTTACAAAATACCCTTCTGATGTTTTTTATACAGGCTATGGCCTTACCTACACCCATGGCAAATGGGATATTGATTTCTCCGGTAGTATAACGCTGAACTATTTTAATAATAATACAGAAAACCTGAGTGCAATACAAAAAATAAGTACTTCACAGCTACTAACAAACAACCTGAATAGTGTTATTAATAAAGGGAGTTCTCTCGTTATTGGAAATGGCATTGAAACAAAATTGAAAATTGATTCTCTCGGTTCAGAATGGTCGACACAACTTTTTTATTACAACTCCCATAACATTTCTAACCAGGCATTTTCAACCAGTTTTTACACACCAGCTGTACCGACCAATGGTGGAGATGGTAAAGCGGATAATAAAAGGGATTTATTCTCGGCAAAATCCGACCTGAAGTTGAAAATGAAAAAGAAATTCACTTTTGAGACAGGAGTAAAATCTACGTTTCATCTTTTTAAAAACATCACCAACTATTTCCGTGAATCGGTAGGAATCAGGACAAAAGATAATAATCGAACCAATTCATTTAACTATGATGAAAATATAAACTCTCTGTATCTGCAAGGTTCAAAAACGTTGGGAAAAGATTTTGTCATCAAAACTGGTGTCAGAATGGAAAACACCAATATGAAAGGGAGGCAAATCATTCCTTCCGACACTACATTTAATATTCATCGTACCGACCTGTTTCCCTACATCTATTTAAGTAAAAACCTGATGAAGATTGCCAGTTATGATTTAAGAGCTTATCTCGTTTATCGTCGAACTATCAACCGTCCCGGGTATGATCAGTTGAACCCTTTTTCCAGATTTATTGACCAGTATCTTTCTGAAACAGGCAATCCTTCGCTGCGTCCGCAATTCAATCAGAATTACGAAGCCAATGTGAGTGTAGATGAACGTCCCATTCTTGCCGTTGGTGTAAATGATACGAGAGATATTTTCACTAATGTAATTTATCAATCTGATACCAGCCAGAGTCAGGCTTACAGAACGTATGATAATCTCGGTAAAAACAAGGAATGGTATTTCCGTGGCCTTGGCGCCATACCTCCCGGAGGCAGGTATTTCTTTGTGCTGGGTGCACAGTACAATCACAATTTCTACCAGGGATTGTATGAAAACAAACCTTTGTCTTTCAAAAAAGGCACCTGGACATTATTTACTTACCAAACATTTAAGCTGGATAAAAAATCAGTCATTACACTCAATGGATTTCTACGCCTGAAAGGGCAACAACAGTTTTATGAACTCAGCACTTTTGGAGCATTGAATACCAGTATCAACAGGAAATTTTTAAAGGAAAAGCTGATTGTAACACTTAGCCTCAGCGACATGTTCTTCAGCAATAAAAACAATTTCAGCATCACTCAAGGTTCAATAAATGCCACAGGCTTCCGGCAGTCTGATACCCGGCGAATAGGCATTAATCTCCGTTATAGCTTTGGTATCCGGAAAAAAGAAGAGGGTAATAACATGTTTAACGCTGAGCCGCCGATAACTAATTAATAATGTGATAACAAAATAAAACCTGCAAAGTGATATTTAATACATATCTTTGTCCTGTTAATTTGAGTTATACGGCATTTTGTAAGTGAACGATTTTTTCTGCTACGCCCTAATCCTGAGTTTATCGAAGGATCTGCTAATAGTTAGTCTTCTTTACCGTTGCGTTTTTCTCAAGCATTTTTAAAAGTTAATTTTTTTACATGAACATTTATGTTTCAAATTTAAGCTTCGCCGTAGTGGATGAAGACTTGAAAAGTTATTTTGCTGAGTACGGAGAAGTGACTTCAGCTAAAGTTATTATGGACAAATACACAAACCGCAGCAAAGGCTTTGGTTTTGTGGAAATGAGTGATGACGCAGCTGCTCAAAAAGCAATTGCTGAACTGGATGGTGCTACTGTTGATGGACGTTCTATCAAAGTAAGTGTTGCCAAGCCAAAAGAGGAAAGACCTGAAAGAGGCGCAAGACCTGCTTACTCAAACAATCGTTGGTAATATCAACTGATTTCTATTTTAAAAGCCCCGCTCAATCAAATGAGACGGGGCTTTTAGATTTGGCAATCTTGCACAAAAAAATCCCGTCTCAATTTGAAACGGGATTAACTTCTTATCTCTGATTATTATCTATGCTTTTTGCTTTGCCTTTGCTGCGGGTTTTTTTGCAGCAGGTTTACTCTTGCTTTTCTTTATTGCTGCATCTAATGCTGCACTCAGATTTGCAAAAGTTGGTTTCAGGGTAAACGGTACATCATTGATAAAGAAAGCAGGTATTTCTTTAACCCCACGGTTAATGCCTTCTTTCAAATCATCCTGCACCTGCCAGCCATACACACCATTCACTAATTCATCCAGGAATTTTTTATTATTTACACCTGCTTCTTTGCTATGCAATTTTAAACTGGTGGTACCCAGGTTGCGACGATTAGCAAAAAGTACATTGTGCATTTCCCAAAACTTCCCTTCTTGTCCGGCAGCTACTGCAGACTCACTTGCCTTTAGGCTACGCTGGTGAATCAATGTTAAGGGGAAGTGACGGAACTGAAACCTGATCTTTCCTTCATACTCTTCCAGCAGTTGTTTTACAACTTCGTTTACTTTAGCACATTCTTCACTTTCGTATTCACCGAATTCTATGAGTGTAACGGGGGCATCAATATTGCCCACAAACATTTCTTTCGGTTCAATAATAATTACATCATCTTTTTTAAAAGCCATTTTAGTTCTCCTTTTTTCAGTTCATCGCCTTACCTGGTTTTGAAACTGTTCTATTCATTAACAAATTCCCCCTCATTTGGTTGAAGAAAAGGCCGTTATGCCTTTCCGTCGTAATTCCAAAGCGGTTGAAGATAATATTTTTCTGCACCCGGCCAAATCCAGTTACAAGTAATTTCCTAACACGAAAGTCCCATTTTGAGAATCAGGCAGTTAAGAGTAATAAAAGAAAAAAATTGAACCGGTAAAAGGGCTAATAACGGCTAAAACACATTTATGGTTGTTCTATTTTATTTTATTCCTGGTAAAGCTGTTGAAATTTAAGGAAACAGCAGGTAAATTATATGATGTAACTGCATTTAAAGGCCAGCTTTATAGTTAGAAAATGGCTTGGCTATCTTTGCCTGCACTGAATTAAACGATTGATGGTCAAACTGTTATTCACCCTGATAGTTGGGTGGCTGTGCTAATAACAGCTATAACTTGGTTTGGAATGCCAAAATCTCCCACCTACTTTTACATCATCACAGCATCATCAACTTGCTTTTACCGGGAAAAAACTACCTGTCGTCAGACAGACAAAGAAACTGGAAACCCTAACTACACTTGCCCTTTTGTTTGCTACACAATTGTTTGCCCCCAACATTGCAGCCATCAACTATTTAATTCGTGGATTAAGATTATTAACCTTTAAACTTTAAATTATGAAAAAGATCTTCAACAACAACCGTCTAATCGTTCTGGCATTTTTTACTGTATTCTCCGTTGCAATGTCTCCTGCTGTAATCGCTGGTGAACCCAATCCCGCCGTTCCTGCAGAATTAATATTTGCCGGCATGGTGCAGAATCAGCCTTTGTTCCAACTGAACGTTGCAGGCAATGCACTGCAGGATGAATTTACTATCATCATTACTGATGAGGGTGGCAACACCCTGTACAGAGAAAACATCAAAGGTCAGAACTTCACCAAAAAGTTTTTGCTGAACACTGAAGAACTTGGTGACAACACCGTTCGCTTCGAAGTATTCTGCAACAAGACTAAAAAGTCGGTGATGTATGAGGTAAACCGTAATAGCCGGTTTGTGCAAGACGTGGCAATCTATGAAATGAAGTAAGCTAACCTCTGTTTGATAACATGTCCTGAAAACTCCACTGGCGGTTGCCGGTGGAGTTTTTTTTGTTGGAACAAGATGCTGTGATTTTTTATTTAACGATAGCTAACAGCAATAGAATAGAACTGTAAGGCTGCAAGCTCAGATTATCTAAGTATGAAACCAACAAAAGCCACACAACGTAGCTATCAAACTATCTCCTAAACTAAGAAATTTTTGAAGTTTAGATTACCTTCACCTCTTTCTTCAATAAATAACCATTTGGTATCGGTTGATAAATACAAGGCTATTTTTCCATTGAGTTTGCCAAATTTTTCTAAATGTGAATGTAGAAATTTTGCTGGAACTCTTAAATAATGAAAATCGTTTTTATCTGGTGCAACTTCGCAAAATATATTTATGTAGCCAGACAAGTTGCTATTGATTACTTTAACAGGAATCTGGGGGAACCATACACTTTTTTTTGGCCAAGACTCATCTGGCAGAAAAAATTTTGATGTGTAAATTGGTGAATCAACTTTCCCATGTTTTGCTGCAAACCATTTGAGAGCTTTGTTTCTTATGGACATAATTACCGTTTAAAGTATAAAATTATGTTGCGATGCATTCGCTTTTTATTTAAGTGTCAAAGTTGGAATTTCTAAATAGAACCTTCCTGTTTGGGTTCTCGAATATTTAGCTAATTTCTCTTTACTTGTTAACGGGTCGCTTATTTCATTTAACGGAATGATAAATAAATTATTTGGTTCAGAACCTGTTCCACCAATACCTAAAATAACAAAAACCGGATAATTTTTAGTCGTTTGATAGTTGCGATAATTATTTAGCTTCCTCTCATCTGCCAGCTTTACTGCATTTGCATTAGTAGCTTGTTGCCATTTGCATTCTATAGCAAACAACTGCTGACGGCCGCTATCCCGATACAAATAGTCTAAATCAGGCTCCATACTTGACAATGGGTAATGTCCATCTACATATTTATCGCCACGCCAATTGAGCAATTTAAAATAGTTCTTGTCGAAATTTTTTACCACATACTTTTCAAATGCAAGTCCATTATTTTTTTTCAACTCTTCTGCGGTAAATTCTGGCAGATTAACAGCTACTTCAACATTTGGTGGCTGACTAAACAGCATTGGTATTGATTCTATTTTTTTCCTTTGTTCTTTATTATTCTTTACCAAATAGAAAACCCCCAATATTAACAATAGGGTTCCTGCTCCAATCAGCATGTAAGTGATATTGCTACTTTTCTGTACCTTATTTCCCAATTGTGGTACATATCCTCTTTGTGAATCCATTCTCTGGTCGCTTTCTGCAATAATGTTATAACTGTTTCCCTCTTTTTGAAAAAGCAAATAGCCTTGTAGCGGACTTCTAGGTTCGCCATTCCAAACTTCATTTTTTACAAAATTGCATTTCACAATACCACTCTTATAAAAATCGATATCAAGGTTGCTGATACTAATAGAATATTTTGGATACTTTTCAAAGAATGATTTCTTTTCTTTTATGCAGGTGCCTTTGTCCTTATTTATTGCATAAAAATTAAGTGAAGAAGCATATAAAAAGCTAATGTCATCTATATCCTGTGCGTTGTTGGCATCAACCCATTGTTTTGCAAGTGTTTCTATCTCTTTTGCTTTTTTTGTTTGCCCAAAAACATGTGCCGTAAAAAACAATAAAATAAGGAAAATGAAAAGTTTTGACTTCATAATTAAGGATTAAAGTCAGAAAAATAGAAAAGATTCGGGACAAATTATAATAGGGACAAAAAACCTCCGGTAGAAACCGGAGGGAACAACTAAAAAACACTAGCTCAATGCTAAGTTTCATTGGAACGAACTTCCTTCAACTGCGCTTCAGTATGACAAAGCGCAGCAATTATTTATTAATCGGGTTTTTTCCCTTCTAAAAAAGTGTTGATAGTGCTGATTTGTGTCTGATTGTTTTGGTCAGTCTTGACCTCGTAGCTGCTATAGAAGTTTTCTACCTGGTTATTGTTGTTATACAATTCCATGTTGCGGCGGATATAAGCCGGCACAGTTTCAAACTCATTATTGGGGTCAGCAGCGTTAACGTTGAAAGACAAGTTTCGCAACTTGTGCAATCTCTCTGCCGCCCTACGTTTTTGCTCTTCGGTTTCGTCCTGCATCGCAGAATCCTCAACCTCGGGAAACAAAGGTGTCTGAGCCTGATGAGCCAACGGCATACCCGCCGCAGGAATGTCATCCCTCTCAACTATCTGCATTTGCAAATCGAGGAGTTCATCCTCTTCATTGCTGGCAGCTACGGGAGGGACCGGTTTTTCGGCAGAAGTCATTGGGGTAACGACCCCGTTTTTAGATTCTGCGTAGATATTGGACGGTCTGGCCAGATAACCACCCGAAGCTGCAGGCAACGGGCTTGTACTAGTACTATCTTTAATGCTGCTTATCAGCTCAGCATCTTTTTCTTTGATTAATTGCTGCATCGAATTTATACTATCGTTTTTCCCTACTGTTGACATTTTGCTAACAGTAGATTCACCTGCCTGTTCTACCGTAATTGTACTAAGTAGTTTTTCCTGTACCTGCCCTGCTGATTCATTTGGCAGAGGTTGCAAATCGAAATGAATAATAACCGGCTCTTCTTCCTGTTTGATATCGGAAAAATCAATAACAGGGGCCTGTATCGTAGGAAATCCGATAGCTACCGGATCTTCTACCAATGTTGGCATAAGGTAATCAGTCCTCTCTCCCAGCACCTCTCCTTCAGAAATGCCAACAGTGGCTGGTTTCAGCTCTTCTTCTGCCGACTCCCTCTCATTTTCCAGTGCCGCAGAAAGCCCGGAAGCTAACGGGTCCATTTTAATGAAAGGTGGCAGCAATTCTTCAACTTTTGCCAATACCATTACAATTTTTTCTTCCGGTTTTGGCTCTTCCTTTTTTACTACTGGTTTTGCAAATGGGTCTTTATGTTCGAACCCTGTTGCGATTAAGGTAATACCGATACGGTCGCCCAGTGTGCTGTCGTATCCCATACCAAGAATAACATCTGTATTCTCCCCTGCCTGGTTCAGTAAATAGTTTTGAATTACTTCTACTTCATCCATGGTAAACTCATGTTCCCCCGCAGCTGAATTAATATTAATCAATATCCATTTAGCTCCTTTAATATCATTATCATTTAGCAGCGGCGAATTCATAGCTTCTTCAATAGCCTGCTGTGCCCTGTTTTCACCAGCTGCTTCTGCATTTCCAAGAATAGCAACACCACCGTTGCGCATTACCGTACATACATCCGCAAAGTCAACATTGATCTGACCGGTACTATTAATAACATCAGTAATACATTTAGCTGCTGTTGCCAATACATTGTCAGCTTTTTCAAATGCTTCCCGCATTTTTAAATTACCAAACTGGTGACGTAGTTTATCATTGCTGATCACCAGCAATGTATCAACATATCCTTTCAATATTTTTATTCCTTCTTCTGCCTGTTGCTGCCGTTTCTTTCCTTCGTAAGCAAAAGGAGTGGTAACGATACCGACAGTGAGAATACCAAGGTCTTTACAAATTTTAGCAATGATGGGTGCACCACCGGTACCTGTGCCACCACCCATTCCTGCGGTGATGAAAGCCATCTTGGTATTTACTTCCAGTATGCGTTTTATTTCTTCGAGTGATTCCTCCGTTGCCTGGCGGCCAATGTCAGGATTGGCACCGGCACCCAACCCCTGTGTAAGGTGCGGCCCGAGTTGTATCCTGTTTGGTATGCCACTATTGGCCAATGCCTGTGCATCTGTATTACAAATAATAAAATTGACACCATCTATCTGCTGGCTAAACATGTGATTGACTGCATTACCACCACCGCCACCTACACCAATTACTTTCAGGATGGATGATTTTTCTTTTGGCAAATCGAAATGTATCATAGTGTTTTGAATTAAAGCCTCACCCCGACCCTCTCCACAAGTGGAGAGGAAGTAGCGAAGCCGTTGATAATTGGGTTAGTTATTATTTCACCGAAGCAGTTAAAGAACTTTATAAAATTTAATACTCTAAAGTCCTCCGCTAATCGGCGGAGATTTAGAGGGCCGATCTTTGTCTTACAGTTTTTTATCTTCTTCTTCTTTGAACAAATCAATAATCCCATCCTTGAATTTGCCCCAGAAACCTGTCAGGTTTTTTCTTCTCGTCACTTCTTTTTCATTTACTTCTTCTTCTATTACTTCTACCGGTGCTTCGTCAGGTAAATTATTCTTCAATCCTTCCGGCACTTCTACTTTCCTGTATTCTTTTTCAAACTGTTTGCGGTTATGCTCATAATCATCATACCCTTTCAGGATAAGACCGATACAGGTAGAGTATGTTGGTTTTGCTAATTCTTCAATGTGCCCACCAGCAAGATGTTCATTAGGGAAACCAATTCTTGCAGGCAAACCCGTTACATATTCTGTGAGTTGGATAAGGTGCTTTAGTTGTGAACCGCCACCGGTGAGAATAATACCGCCATTCAACATGCGGTTTTCTAAACCAACTTGTTTTAAATGATAGGTAACAAAGTCCATTATCTCACTCATTCTTGCCTGGATGATATTGGCAAGATTCTTTACACTGATCTCTTTTGCAGGCATTCCCCTTAATCCCGGAATGGTGATATAAGCATTTGATTTTGCTTCGTTGGCTAAAGCACTACCAAACTGCACTTTCATTTGCTCTGCCTGTGTTTTCAATACACCTAAGCCGGTTTTAATATCATTGGTAATATTCTCACCAGCAAAAGGAATAACAGCAGTATGTTTTAAAATACCTTCATAAAAAACTGCCAGGTCAGTTGTACCACCACCGATATCAACAATAGCAACACCGGCTTCAAGGTCTTCTTGTCCCATAACAGCCGAAGAGGAAGCCAATGGCTGTAACACCAGGTCTTTTGTATAAAGACCAGATTTCTCCACACTGCGGTTGATATTTTTTATTGCATTCTTATCACCAGTGATGATATGGAAGTTGGCTCCAATCTTTACACCGCCATAACCAATCGGGTTAGGGATGTTTTGAAAATTATCCACAGTAAATTCCTGTGGTATCACATCAATAATCTGATCGCCTGCAGGAATATATGTTTTGTACTGATCGGCTATCAGCTGGTCAATTTCCTTTTGTGTGATTTCCTCGTCTGTTTTTTGTCTTACAATATCACCACGGGTTTGCAAGCTTTTGATATGATGGCCTGCAATACCAACATACACATCTTTGATTTCGAGGTTTGGATTAGAAGCGAAGCAATTTTCCAAAGCACTTCTGATAGCTTTGATGGTTTCGTCAATGTTCAGTACTTGCCCGTGCTTCACACCGTTGGAGTTGGATTTTCCAAATCCGAGTATTTCCAGTTTGCCGTACTCATTTTTACGTCCGGCTATTACTGCAATCTTGGTAGTTCCAATGTCAAGACCGACAATAATGGGTTGTTCGTTGTTCATAGTTGTTGTTTTTTAGTTGTTGTTGTTTTTATCGAAATCGTTTTTTTTCTTTACCCGCCATAGTGTCGTTTATAACGAGACGAAGGCGGATTTTTATTATTTCTTTACCAGCTTCAGTTCCTTGAATATCGTCCCTTCCGCCATCCGGCGGACCCTTGTACTGCATATCGCTGCTCATCTATCACCGGGTACTACCCGGAGTCATTCATATTCGACCCCTTCGGGGTGTGTTCACTAATTATAACCACCATTCGCATCTTCTACCGGCTTCTTTGGCATTACAGCTTTTGGCTCTTTCCTTTTCTCCTCTTTTTTTGGCTCATTCGCTTTTGCCGTCTTTGGCTTATCTGTTTTTAGCGGCTTCGGTTTATCTACTATCTTATCAGCAGGTTTTGTCAAAGAAGGTTTCAAAGGGTTGGGACTACTATTCTTCTCAGGGTTAATCTTTTGGGCATCCTGCAGGGTCGGGTCAGTTGCAGGTTCCGAATCAGTTTCTAATTTTACAATCGGTGGCATTGCTCGTATTACTGTATCTCTTTCCGCTTCAATTGACTGGCGCAATAGTTTTTCTACATTCCTTTTCAACTGTACAGAATCAATTTTTGCATTGCCTGCATATTTTGATGCCACTACCTGTCCTTTATATTGCACATCTATTACCTTGTATTTATCAAATCCTGTTTTGCTTAATACCTGTTTATAAAAAACCATGAGCCGGTGAAACTTCTTGTCAATATTTTCTCCATTGCCCAGCTTCACTAAATGATTCCCAACAACAGGCACCATCTCAAAATTTCTTTCTGGTGTAATATCAATCTGCGACACCTGCGACATCCAAAATGAATCATTGATGATAAAATTGGATGTCACTCTTATATCATTCAACAGCACACTATCACTGGCTGATAATTTTTTCTTTTCAGGAAAGCCAGTGAATACAGGCACCCTTGCACTTAGTTTATCTGACAGCGGCATTTTTCTTCCAAGGCTGTCTATATAAAATGAATTTCCCGTGGTAGTGAAAACCCTGGCAACAGGTTCTTTCTCTGTTACCGATATATGTAATACATTCCGGTTATCAAAATAGAGTTCAGCTTCATCAATCCAGGTATTATGCTCCAGCATCTGCTCTAACTCATGCAGGTTGAACGATGCGATTGGCTGGCCTTTGATATTTCCTTTTGTAGTTTTAACCAATAACTGCTCCACATCTTTTTGGTCAATAAAGAAATTATTCTTTGCCCCTTTTAAGGAAATGGTGTAAGCTGTACACTGGCCTTTATTCTTTTTACTGATAGCCGCCAGCAACAGGGTTAGCATACCGCCGCCGATGCACACCCACACAGCGACAAACAGTACTTTTCTTATGGTTTTTTTTGCATTCACTTTATATATCTTTTAATTCATTTTTTATCGGCTCAATCAGCATATCAATATCCCCTGCCCCGGCTGTTATCAATATTTCTCCAAATTCTTTGTTCACTGTTTTAGCATAATCATTCTTCACCCAGTTTAGCAACTCTTCTTTTGTCATTACTCTTTTATTCTCCCTTTCCATCTTATCCAAAATCATTTCACTACTCACCCCTTCTATCGGCAATTCCCTGGCCGGGTATATTGGCAGCAGAATTACTTCATCTGCCAGATCCAATACTTCGGCAAACCCATCGGCCAGGTCTTTTGTTCTGCTGTACAAGTGTGGTTGAAAAATTACTGTACATTTTTTTTGCCTGAACAAAGTTTTGGCACCATTTATCAAAGCCCTTAATTCTTCCGGGTGGTGAGCATAATCATCAACAAAAACCGGCCTCACCCACTTTCCCTCTCCACTTCGTACAGAGGGAGGAAGGATATACTCAAACCTTCTTTTCACTCCCCTGAAATTTTCCACCGCTGCTTTGATCTTTTCATTTTCTATTCCCAAAGAACTGGCTACTGCAATTGCTGCAACAGCATTTTCTACATTGTGCATCCCTCCCATATTCAGTTTTACATTTTTCAGCCTTTTATCTTTCAACATCACATCAAACTCATAACTTCCATTCATCATCCGGATATTGGCAGCATATATATCGGCACTTTCGTTTTGCAAACTGTAAGAGAGATAGTTCTGAGCTTTTAGTTCTTTAGTTCTCTCTAACCCGAATTTGCCTATTACTACCCCGCCTGCTTTTACTCTTTTACTAAAATCAATAAAAGCTTGTTCCATAGCTTCTGCCGTTCCGTATATATCCAGGTGGTCGGCATCCATTGCTGTAATGATGGCCACATCCGGACTTAGTTTCAAAAAACTTCTGTCATACTCATCGGCTTCTATCACACACACATTTCTTTCACTGCTCCAGAAATTCGTTCCATAATTCACGGCAATGCCTCCGAGAAAAGCATTGCACCCAAATCCACTGTCCCGAAGCAAATGCGCCACCATCGTTGAAATGGTTGTTTTGCCATGTGTTCCTGCAATACATATATTAAAAGAACTTTCACTTATAATCTGTAATACATCACTTCTCTTTACCACTTTATATCCATTGGTTCTGTAATACACTAACTCCTTCTGCTCCTCCGGTATCGCCGGTGTGTAAACCACCAGGTCAACTTTTTTAGGAATCAAATCAACATTCTCGTCATAATGAACATCAATGCCGTTTGCTTCCAGTTCTTTTGTCAGTACCGTTGGTGTTTTATCGTATCCGCTTACTTTCACTCCGCCAGCATGAAAGAATCTGGCGATGGCACTCATACCAATTCCACCGATGCCGATAAAATACACTTCACTCACCTTCTCAATTCCCCGAAAGGGCGCATTCATAAGGACAGTATTGGCTTGTACGTTCATTACAACTTAAATCACTTTCAAAATTTCTTCTGCTATCACTTTATCAGCATTAGTTATTGCTAAGGCTGCAATATTTTTTCTAAGTTCATCTTGTTTGCTTTCATCCATTGACAGTTCAATTGCCATGAATACCAGTTTTTGCATCACTTCATGATCCTTTACCATCAATGCTGCATTCTTTTTTACCACTTGCATCGCATTCACCGTTTGATGATCTTCCGCAGCAAAAGGGTAGGGTACGAATAGAACAGGTTTTTTAGATACACATAACTCCGCAACGGTCATAGCTCCTGAACGGGCCACTACAATATCAGCGGCGGCATACGCATATTCCATTTGTGTAATAAACTCTTTGACCCACACTGTTTGCTTTCCAGCAGCACTCTCCTTTGCTTTTTCCGAATAAGTTTTTCCTGTTTGCCAGATTATTTGCAGCCCTGCATTCAATAAATTATTCAGCCCTTTATCAATGGCCTCATTAATGGATTTAGCACCGAGGCTGCCACCAACAACTAGAACTGTTTTTTTTGTTTCATCTAAGGAAAAGAATTTTATTCCTTCGCTTCTTGTAATTGTTGCATCAGCTATAGAAGTCCTTACAGGGTTTCCGGTAACTCTTATTTTATCAGCCGGGAAAAATTTTTCCATTCCATCTGTGCCTGTAAAAATTTTTTCCGCTTTTTTTCCAAGCATCATATTAGATTTTCCGGCGAAGGAATTCGACTCATGAATAAAAGTTTTAACCCCGGTTGCCTGCGCAAATCGTAATACCGGAAAACTTGAGTATCCGCCCACACCAATTGCTGCATCAGGTTTGAATTTTTTGAAGATGGTTCGCACCTGCAAAAAACTTTTCATCAGCTTAAAAGGCAATCCAGCATTTTTTATCAAAGAACTCCTGTTAAATCCTGCTATATCCAATCCTTCTATTTGATAACCCGCCTGCGGTACTTTCTCCATTTCCATTCTATCCTTTGCACCAACAAACAATATTTCAATAGTGCTATCAATCTTTTTCAGCGCATTCGCAATAGCTATTGCAGGAAAAATATGTCCGCCAGTTCCGCCACCTGCTATTATCACTCTCAGCCCCCTAAAGGGGGAACCAGAAACTTTTTTATCAGTATTACTCTCACTCATACCAGACTCACTTTATATTTCGCTGCCAACAGGTTGAATACTTGAAGAATTTCCTTCTTGTTGCTCCACATTTCTTGATACACTTAATATAATACCTATCGCCAGGCAGGTAAATATGAAACTCGTTCCGCCCATACTTACCAATGGCAGCGTTACTCCGGTAACGGGAAATAAATTAACTGTTACCGCCATATTAGCCACTGCCTGAATAGCCAGTGTAAAACTTAATCCTAATGCCAGGAATGCCCCGAAAGCATAAGGACAACGCTTATAAATTCTGATACACCGGTATAAGAACACCAGGTAAATGAACATAATAAATGCACCCCCCATCAATCCATATTCTTCAATGATGATAGCATAGATAAAATCATTATATGCCTGTGGTAAATAATCTCTTGTTGTACTGTTGCCGGGGCCAACACCAAATACGCCGCCTTTTGAAATAGCAATCTTTGCCTGATTTACCTGGTAAGCACCTTCATCTACGGCTTCTTTACTACCATAAATAAAACTTTCCATCCTGCCTACCCATGTATCAACACGTCCAAACAATGTAGAGGAAGTTTTTGTCGTACTGACAGTAACAACATCTTCACTCTTCGCTTTTCCATGACGAATAATTGCAGCAGAAACCAGGAATAAAATAGGAATTAATGCCACCCCGATTGTCAATAAAATATGTTTGGTGCTTACACGACCAATAAACATCAATAATAAACAACTTGCGCCAAGCAATAATGCTGTAGAAAGATTGGCCGGAGCAATTAATGCACAGGTAATAGCAACCGGAGCAATTATTGGGAGAAACCCTTTTTTGAAGTCTTTTATTACATCCTGCTTTTTACTAATGAGCCTTGCGAGATACATGAACAAAGCCAGCCTTGCGAAGTCGGAAGTTTGCATCGTCATATTAATCAGCGGCAATCGTATCCAGCGGCTTCCTTCATTCATTTTTACACCAAAGAATAATGTATAGAACAAGAGAGGCAGCGAAATCAGGAATGCAATTTTTGCTGCTCTTGAATAGAAAGTATAATTAACCAAGTGTGCAAAATAGATAACCATTATACCCGCCATTATAAAGGCAATCTGCTTGAAGAGATAAACTTCTGTATTTCCTCTGTAATTTTTATATGCCAATGAACCTGTCGCACTATACACAGCCAGTAATGAAACCAATGTCAGCAATATCACCAATGCCCAAATAACCCTATCGCCTTTAGTTTTGCTGATAAGATTATTCGCATTAAAGGTGTTCTTTAATCCTCCAAACCGTATATCTCTTGTTGCTTCCATATTTATTATAGTTCTTTCACAACTTGTTTAAACTGGTTACCCCGGTCTTCATAGTTTTTAAATAAATCAAAACTTGCACAGGCCGGGCTTAACAACACCACATCGCCTTTGGCCGCAAAATGAAAAGCTGCATGTACTGCTTCTGCCGCTGTAGTTGTGTTCACTATTGTGCTCATCGTGTTGCCAAATGCTTCATGAATTTTCCTGTTGTCAGTTCCAAGGCAAATGATGGCTTTTACTTTCTCTTTTACCAATTCTTCAATCAATGAGTAATCATTCCCTTTATCAACACCGCCCAAAATCAATACAGTGGGCTTTGTCATGCTTTCGAGGGCATACCAGGTAGAGTTTACATTCGTTGCCTTACTGTCATTAATAAACTCAACACCCCGCACCGTAGCCACATGCTCCATGCGGTGCTCCAGGCTTTGAAAATTCTGTACGGCCTCACGGATCTTATCTTTCCGGATGTCTAAGGTGGTGGCTGCCACACAAGCCGCCATTGTATTGTACTGATTATGCTTTCCTTTTAAAGCAAAATCAAATACACTCATGTTGGTAAAATCCTGTCCTGTTCTGATGTACATGTCCCCGTCTTTAATAAATGCTCCGTTTGGTAGTTCTCTTTTCATACTTATTGGCAGTTGGTTAGATTGAATATTGAATTGGTTTAGATATTTCATAGTTACTTCATCATCGGCGCAGTAGATGAAATAATCATCTTTCTGCTGATTCATGGTGATACGAAATTTACTGTTGATATAATTTTCAAATTTGTAATCGTAACGGTCGAGGTGATCTTCTGTGATATTTGTCAGGATAGCTATATCCGGCTTGAATGTTTTAATGTCGTCTAATTGAAAACTGCTTATCTCCACCACATATAAAGGCTTGGGGTCTTCCGCAACTCTTTTGGCAAATGAATCACCAATGTTTCCAACTATAGCACAATCAAGACCAGCTGTTTTGCAAATGTGGTAAATCAGTGCAGTGGTAGTTGTCTTTCCATTACTGCCGGTGATGGCGATAATTTTACTGCTTCCTTTGAACCGGTAAGCCAGTTCCACTTCGCTGATTATATCAATTCCTTTTGTCCGTATCTTTTTCACTATTGCTGCTTTCTCCGGTATGCCGGGGCTTTTCATCACTTCATCAGCATTCAAAATTTTTGACCCGGTATGCTGCCCTTCTTCAAAATCAATCCCCGCATTCTGCAACTCGTTACGATACTCATTTTTCAAAGAACTTCCGTCAGAAAGGAATACATCATATCCCTGTTGCTTTGCAAGTAGTGCGGCACCCACACCACTTTCACCTCCTCCCAATATGACAAACCTTTTACCCATGTTGCCTAACCCTCATTCCCTCTCCTTCAGAGAGGGACGTTGGGCTTCATATCTTTTTCAACTTTTTTAGTGCTGACTCATCAGCATCATAACATTAATCAACATCAGCCCAGTGTACGGAACACGGCTCTTCATAAGTATTGGTTTCAAATACAACTGCACCACAATTCTATTGGATCAGAACGATAGTTTTCTACGGGGCCTGGATTGGCTTTTCAGTAATATTTTCTCAAAAGCAATAGTCCTTATCTCATCTTCAGTGTAACAATACTCAACACCACCAGCAACACTGTCACAATCCAAAACCTGTTCACAATTTTTACTTCATGGTATCCTTTTACCTGGTAATGATGATGAAGTGGTGCTTTTAAAAAAGCTCTTCTTCCCACACCAAATCTTCTTTTCGTGTATTTGAAATACCCGACCTGTATCATCACACTCAACGTTTCCACGAAAAACACACCACAGAAAATCGGCAATAACAATTCTTTGTGAACGATGATAGCCAGCGATGCAATGATTCCACCCAATGTCAAACTACCTGTGTCGCCCATAAAAATCTGCGCCGGATAAGAGTTGTACCACAAAAACCCGATACAAGCCCCAATCATTGCTGCAATAAATATGGACAGCTCTCCCAAATCAGGTATGTACATGATGTTGAGATAATCAGCAAACACCAGGTTTCCACTTGCATAAGCGAATATGCCGAGCAATACTCCTATAATCGCTGATGTCCCCGTAGCCAGTCCATCCAATCCATCCGTAAGGTTGGTACCGTTTGATACAGCCGTGATAATAAAAATCACAACCAGTATATAGAGAATCCATGTATAATTTCTCCACGAAGCTGGCAGCAACTTGGAATAATTGAATTCATGATTCTTTACAAATGGAATAGTTGTCAATGGTGTTTTTGTTTCAGTGAAATATTTTGTTTTACCACTTACTTCTCTCGAAAAAACTGACTTATCTGTAGGCGGTACTTTACCTACATATTCTCTCCAAATTTTTACTTCACTGTTGAAGTAAAGAGTAGCTCCGACTGTAATTCCTAATCCAACCTGTCCTAGAATTTTAAACCAACCCGCCAATCCGTCATTACTTCCCTTTTTATACTGTTCTCCTTTTTGCTGTGCTACTCTTTTACCTCGCAGCTTTAAGTAATCATCTATAAAACCAATGATGCCCAGCCACACTGTACTTATCAGCATCAGTTGCACATATATCTTTGTCAAATCTGCCAGCAGCAAGGTTGGAATGATGATGGCAAGAATGATGATGATACCGCCCATCGTTGGTGTGCCAACTTTCTTTTCCTCGCCTGGCAATCCCTCTTTCCTGATACTTTCTCCTATCTGCTTTTTTTGTAAGAACTTGATCAACTTCTTTCCATAGAATGTTGTAATAAACAACGACAACAAAACCGCCAGCAACAACCTGAAAGTGATAAATTCAAAGAGACGGCTACCCGGGAATTTTATTCCTTCACTATTCAGCCAATCAAATAAATGATACAGCATTCCTGGTTTTTTGTTTCTGGTTTGGTTTTCTTTAATTCAATTCTTCGTTCTATTTTCTATTTTTCATTTCCCAAGTATCTCAAAAATTTCTTTCACTACTTTTTTATCATCAAAGTGATTTTTCACTCCCTTTATCTCCTGGTACTTTTCATGTCCTTTTCCTGCAATCAGTATTATATCTTCCGGCTTTGCTAAACTTATCGCAGTCTTTATTGCTTCCCTCCTGTCAACTATTGAGATATATTTTCTTTTTGCTGCGGCACTTAATCCTTCCTCCATATCTTTTATTATCTGTGCCGGGTCTTCGCTTCTTGGATTGTCACTGGTAAAAATTACTTTGTCGCTGTACTCACAAGCTGCTTCCGCCATTATCGGTCTTTTTGTTCTGTCCCTGTCGCCACCGCAGCCAACTACTGTTATCACCTGTTCAAATCCTTTTTTCAGTTTTTTAATTGTTGCCAACACATTTAAAAGAGCATCTGGTGTGTGTGCATAATCTACAATTGCAATCACCTTTTCTTTTGCCGACACCATATAATCAAATCTTCCCTCCGCCCCTGTTAACACACTTAATGCTGTCAACACTTCCTGTTTATCTTCTCCCAAACAAATAGCAGCTCCATATACTGCCAGCAGGTTGTATGCATTAAATTCTCCAATCAACCTGAAATGCACTTCTATATCATTTACATTCATCACCAAGCCACTCAGGCTATTATCCAAAATTTTTCCTTTGAACTCTGCCAGGGTTTTTAAACTGTAGTAATACTTTTTTGCGTTCGTATTCTGCAGCATCACCGTTCCTCTTTTATCATCTGCATTGCTGATAGCAAAAGCAGCCGATGACAATGAATCAAAGAAGGATTTCTTCACCCGGATATATTCGTCAAACGTTTTGTGATAATCCAGGTGATCATGTGTGATGTTGCTGAAAAGTCCGCCTGCATACTGCAAACCAGTTACCCGGTGCTGATGAATGGCATGTGAACTTGTTTCCATGAACACATGACTGCATCCTTCTTTCACCATCTGACTTAATAATTGATTAAGACTAATGGCATCTGGTGTGGTATGCGTTGCAGGCACTTTTGCGGAACCAATCTGATTTTCTACAGTACTTAGCAATCCACATTTATATCCCAATCTTGTAAAGAGCTTGTATAATAATGTTGCAATAGTTGTCTTTCCGTTTGTTCCCGTCACTCCCACCAGTTTTACTTTCTCTGATGGCCTTCCAAAAAAATTATTCGCCATGTAAGCCGCAGCTGCCGCACTATTTTCTACCTGCACATAAGTCAGTCGTGAGTCATGAGTCTTGAGTAGCGAGTCCTCATACACCACCACCACAGCGCCATTCTCAATTGCTTTCTCAATGAACTGGTGACCGTCTGCTGTTGCTCCCTTCACTGCTACAAATACACTTCCCGGTTTACTCTTTCTCGAATCAATCTGTATGTCATTCACATCAACTCCTGTACTTCCTGCAACCGATCTGATATTTACTTTATATAGTATATCGCTTAACAGCACATTTTTTTTCCTGCCTAAGCCGGCAGGCAGGCTTTAGCTCAACTCCAGTATTACAGTTATTCCTTTTGCCAATGCTGTTCCGGGTGCAACAGATTGCATGGTTATTTTTCCCCTTCCTTTTGCTGCTACTTTCAATCCCATATTCTCTAACAGATAAATGGCATCTTTCAATCCCATCCCTCTCACATTCGGCATCACTTGCCGGCGAACTGTAGTTGTTTTCATCACTGGTTGAAAATTATTGGCATACACACTGGCCCATCCGTTTGTTGCCACTGAATCTCTGTAGGGCATATTCATTGCTTTAAACACATTCTTTATATCATTGGCATAACCGGCATAGAAAAAATTCGAATTATCTTTTACTGCGGCATACATAGATGGGTTTTTCTTCTCTACATACATCGCATATAATTTTGTAGCAATTTCTTTAAACACCGGTGCAGCCACCGTTCCACCATAGTGTGAAGCCGCATGGGGTTTGGTACGTATAACAACTATGCAGGTAAACTGAGGTTTATCGGCAGGAAAATATCCAACAAATGTTGCCTGGTAAACTCCATGAGCATACTTGATAGCACCATCCGATACATGTGCTGTTCCTGTTTTGCCGGCTACTGCAAACGGCATACCTGCCAATGCTTTTCTGGCGGTTCCTTCCGTAACCACCGCCCTCATTGATTCCTGTGCATTTTTTATAACACCGGGCTTACAGATACTTTCATCCATTACAGTTGGCTGAAACTGTTTAGTAAGAACACCATTGCTTTGAATGCTGTTAACTAAATAGGGCTTCATCATCTTTCCATTATTGGCCACTGCATTATACAGTGTGAGAATATGTAAAGGACTTACCTGAATGGCATACCCAAAACTCATCCAAAGCATATTACCCAACCCTGCTTCGCCTTTTGCAGTTGATAACGGAGCCATCGTAGGCTTTGGAACATTCATCAGATCAACAGGAGATCTTTCATCCAGGTGAAACTTGTGATAGTATTGTTTGATTTCAGAAGGGTTACTTCCAAATGCCTTGTAGGCCAGTTGACTCATTCCTACGTTGGAACTATGAGCAAAACAATCTTTTACCGAAAGCGATGATGCACTGTGTCTTTCTGCATCAACAACCACTTTACCTGGTGCCACTTCCAATCTTCCTGCACCACCTACCTGCACCATATCATTAATAGAGCTACTGCCTTTTTCTAATACTGATAAAAGTGTTGCTAACTTTATAGTTGAACCCGGCTCTGTTACACGTAATGCATAATTATCGTCTTCCCAATATGTACCATCGGGCCTGCGGCCAAGATTAGCCATTGCTTTTATCTTGCCTGTATTTGTTTCCATTACAATGGCAGTACCGTAGGGACCTTCACATTGCAGCATCATCCGCATCAAAGCCGTTTCAGTAATGTCCTGTATGTTTACATCAATATTTGTGAAAACATCTTTTCCATTCACCGGGTCAGTCTGCGAGCCTTCCACCGGCACAGCAGTGCCACCAGCAATATAGCGGACTAATTTTAATCCATCATGACCGCTTAATACTGTATCATAACTTCTTTCTAATCCTACATTCTGTTTCTTCGCTTTGTTATTGGCATCTTTAAATTCCCTTGATAAACCGATCGTTCTGTTGGCCAATAATCCAAACGGTGTTTCTCTTTTACTGTTCACTTCCACTATCACACCACTCTTATTTCTGCCCAATCTTACTAATGGGAAATCACGGAAAACTTTATACACCTCAAAGCTCAATTTCTTTTTTAGCGGATAATATCTTTCGTTCTTTTTAAATGCCAATTGCAGTTCTTTCTTATACTGTTCAGAAGTTTTATCCTTAAAATGATTGGCTAAGGAAACAGCGAAAGAATCAATATTCTCTGTAAATCGTTTTCCTTTTTTCTCTCTTAAACCGTCAGCATTAAAATCAATGTAGATGTCGAATGTTGGGATGGAGGTACTCAGCATCTGTCCATCATCGCTGTAGATAGTACCACGTTCCGCATCCAGGGCAATAAACTTCTGGTGAAGGCTATCACTCATGCTGCGCCAATGGTTTCCCTGAAATTTTTGTATGTAGAAGGCTCTGCCGAGGACAAGTACACTTATCAGTACTATACCGATAAAACTGAGGTAAACCCTCCATAATATGTCCCGTTTAACGTCCAATGTCCGTTGTAAACCGCCGGGTTTAGCCCTTTGGTTTGATTTAGTTGTTATTAGTTGTATTCTTGAAGCCTGCCGAAGCAACCTCCTTGTATCAATTACTTGCTATCGAATCTTTTAATACCACTGGTGATTCTGTCAGTTCTTTCAATCCTAATGGCACTACTACTTTTACCAGTTCACTTTGTTTGCTCTGGTACATCACCTTACTCTTCACTGCTATATATTCATACTTCAATTCCCTTACTTCTTTAGCTGTGCGGTTGATCTTTCGCATGGTCTTATCTGCATAGTGACCATTAAAAATGTACACCACTGCCAGTGCTGCGAGGAACAAAAAGAACGGCACCTGCTTAACGATAGACTGATAATTCAGCCAT
>Ga0163150_10001735_pt1 | contig 35685 bp, 30 predicted proteins | sample OliLakLV19P2IB_FD_148628 | JGI IMG/M metagenome (GOLD analysis project Ga0163150, IMG submission 148628) | Freshwater microbial mat bacterial communities from Lake Vanda, McMurdo Dry Valleys, Antarctica - Oligotrophic Lake LV.19.P2.IB | ecosystem: Environmental > Aquatic > Freshwater > Lake >... | reverse complement strand
GCTCAGCTTTCTCCTTCCCGTCGCCGTCAGATTGCTCAACGAGCTGCGAAGGCTCGCTGGGTGGTGAAGAAGGGGTAGGCTCTTCAGCTACCTCAGACTCCTCAAACATTTCGGATTGTCGAGGTGGAGGAAGTGGGAGTTCGCATACCTTCACAGCCTCAATGCCATTTGCCTTGGCTAGATTTATTATTTCCTTGTCGTCTGAGTAGATCGTATCGACGCCGCGTACCTTGGCTATCGCAAAAATCTGGCGGTCAAATTTCAGCTTGGCACGCGAAACCTCTTCCTTGGTTTTCTTATCAACCCTGCTCAGTATCTGCCTGATTAAAACCGCACATTCCACGGCTGCTAGTTGATTGAAGTCATAAACTTCAAACCAAGCCGAACCAGTAATAATGTCCAAGCTCTTCTGCGAATTTTCAGCGACTACGAGGAATTCGCAAAGCGCTGGAGTTGGGATGATGATTTTTGCTCGCTCTCTCTCTAGAGTTGAAACAAGATGTTCAATTCTCTCTTTAGCTCGCTCAACACAGGCCCCAGTAGTTTCATCTATCGGGGCCTTGCAGCCTTCATGTAGAAGGAGAGAAAGGTATGTAGTGTCGAACAGTACAACCTTCATGCTTAAAGCGATCTCAGATTTTGCAACTCAGCAATAGGATCGTCCTTCTCTTTCCACTTTTCAGGAATGGCGCGCAACCTCTGCACGACGGCACTGAGCGGAGAATCATCAAGCGGTACAAGAGGACCATAAATTATAAAGCTCTTCATGATCCACTTGCCGTTTTGATCCCGAAACCACCTTCCAATCCCATTTGCTCGTATTACCTTTCGGAACAAATATTTATTGTCCGATATTTCCGACGCAATTTGGCGAGAACCGCTACAAATATGTATTGTTTTCCCTTCCTGTAAATGAATCGGGACGGTCTGCTGCTCTCCACCAATACGGATTGGTATCCCTTCGACTGTTCCGTGTTGATTGAACGGACCATAGATCTCACGGCTACGATTCCTGCCAGGGAATCGAATTAACTGCCCATACCCTGTTTGGTTGATGGAGCCTATTCCATTGTCTTGAGCCAAGCGCTCATCAATCGAGTTATATGCATTGATGGCGTCTATTGGAGCTTCACCAGTCTGCACTGCTTTTATCCGTCCATCTACTTTTGGAGTTGCTACATCGTCAATCACGGAGACAACCTTGCAACTTCCTTTCCCAAGTCGCACAAAATGCACGTGCTCCTTGTTGCCAAGAAGGTTTGCGAAATCCGCCATATATTCGGCTAGGCGAGACATGGGAATTGTCGCCGGATCGTAGACATCAATCCTGAGATAGTATTCCCTTGGGCCAGTCTTCATGAGCACACGTCTCCTTGACGACCTGCTGATCACAACACCCAATGATAGTTTTGTTTCGGCCAAATCATAACAGCAAATTATTGTACTCCACGCCGATTTTTATTGACAATGCTTGAGCGGTCATGCATAATGATTTGCATGAACACGCTATCCATTGAACGAAAAACCCAAGTGATCGCCACCCTAGTCGAAGGCAACAGGATTCGCGCAACCGTGCGAATGACCGGCGTTGCTAAGAATACGATTGTCAAACTGCTCGCTGAGGTTGGCTCTGCATGTGCAAAATATCAGGACGCGCACTTACGGAATCTTCCCTGCAAACGAATTCAATGCGATGAAATCTGGAGCTTTTGCTATGCCAAGCAGAAGAACGTCCCGATGGAAAAGCAGGGCGAATTTGGCTACGGCGACGTGTGGACGTGGACGGCGATCTGTGCTGACACCAAAATCGTTCCTTCCTTCTTCGTCGGATTGCGGGATGCTGGGTGCGCCTATCATTTCGTGCATGACCTTGCTGGGCGTCTCAAGAACCGCGTCCAGCTTACGACTGACGGTCACAAGCCTTATTTGACCGCTGTTGACGATGCTTTCGGTTCTGATATTGATTATGCAATGCTGGTCAAGATCTACGGCGCGTCCGCTGAAAAGGATTCCCGATACAGTCCTGCTGAGTGTATCGGGATGTACTCAGATGTCGTTACTGGAAATCCAGACCCAAAGCACATTTCTACCAGCTACGTTGAACGGTAGAACCTCACGATGCGAATGAGCATGCGCCGATTCACACGGCTAACGAATGGCTTCAGTAAGAAAGTTGAGAACCTGATGCACGCGGTTGCCCTGCACTTCATGCACTACAATTTCGCCCGGGTGCATCAGACGCTGAGAGTTACCCCGTGCATGGAAGCAGGCGTTACGGATCACGTTTGGACGGTTCGTGAAATCGTGGAGATGACAGAAGCGATAGCGCTTGCGAAGGCGAGTTAAATTCAGAAGCGGCTAATACGTTCCTGATACTTCCAAACTTCATAGCCAAGGCAGGCGAGATACCCTATGGCAACAAAGTCAACAACCCTCAGAATCGCCAGGATTTCGTATTCCAGTGAAGACATGAGACATCATAGTCTATGCTCTCGCGCCGGTCAAATTCTCAAACTGACCCACTACCATGGTGGGTGTCTGCGAGCGGCAGGAGAATATTGCTGTCGGGGACAGGAACTGTTGAGTCTCGATCTCCTGTGGCTCCAACCGTTCGAAAGGATCGAGAGGCCAAATGGTGCAGAGAATCGCTGGTAGGCCACAAGCAGTGTCAAGACCTAAAGGGGGTGAGGCGTGAGGTGTTGGGTGAGAAGGGTGTGTCTGGGACTGGGGTTGGTGTTTTGGCTCGATGGGGCGATGTTGTGTGATCGCAACGGGGTGTTTGCTCCGTCTGCCGACGTAGAGAAATGGGCCGAACCGACCCTGTCAAAGCTGCCTTTGGAGAAGAAGGTGGCTCAGTTGGTGTTCATTGACATTGCTGGCGGGTATATCACGGAGCGGGATCCTCGACTGCAGGAGTGGGTTCGGCTGGTACACGAGGGCGTGGGCGGGATCGTGGTTTACGGCGGGACTCCGCGCGACGTGGCTGCGCTAGTGAATCGACTGCAAAAGGAAGCGGCCATCCCGCTGCTGATGGCGGCAGATTTCGAGGGGGGCGCGGGGCAGCAGATGACTGGCGCGACCGAGTTTCCCGCCAACATGGCTTTTGCAGCCATCGGCTCAGAAGACCTCATGTATCGCGCTGCCCAAGTAGGAGCCCGCGAAGGACGGGCGATGGGCATCCATCTCACCTACTCACCGGTGGTGGATTTGACCACACGGCCCGAAAGCCCCGCCGAGAGCGTGCGGTCGTTTGGAAGCGATGTGAACCTGCTGGGGCGTTTGGTCAAAGCCTACATTCGAGGATACCTGGATGGGGGCATGCTGGCGACCGCAAAGCACTATCCGGGCCGGGGTAACGTGGAGCCGTGGCCAGCCCAGCCGGTGTTCACGATGATCAAGAAATCAGCGTCTCAGATGGAAAGCGAGGATCTTGCCGCATTCAAGAAAGCTATTGAAGCCGGCGTGCCGCTGGTGATGACCGAACACATTGTTGTACCGTCTCTCACGGACGGTTCTGATCTGCCGGCCAGCGTAGAACGCAAACTAGCAACAGGGTGGCTGCGCGAGAAGCTTGGGTTTCAGGGGATCCTGACGACCGATGACCTATGGTATGAACACGTCATCAATCGCTTTGGCCCGGTTGAAGTGGGTGTGAAAGCGTTGCAGGCGGGTCACGACCTGTTGCTGAAGCCAAAGGATGCTTCGGCCATGATTCGTGGCATCGTAGAGGCGGTCAGAGCGGGCCATGTGAGCGAAGCCCACATCAACCAGGCGGCGCGCAAACTGCTTTATTGGAAAGCCAGGCTGCGACTACCTGCGAACCGATACGTGAACGAATCCAAGGTCAATGCTGCCGTCGGGACCCAGGAACACTGGGCCTTGGCACAGGAAGTAGCGGATCGCTCTTTGACGTTGCTGAAGAATGACGGAGTCTTGCCCCTCTCCTCCGGCGTCCTGAAGAATGCCGTAAACATTAGCGTTCAGAAACTGGAATCCGACCCTGCGCCGCCTATGCTCTCGGCGAAGTTGAAGGCTGCCTTCCCCTCGATTCGAGATTTCACCCTTAGGCCAGACCTGGACCCGGCGGGCTACAACCGGGTACTGGAGGCCGCCAAGGCTGCGGATCTGGTGATACTCTCCCTGTTCGTCCAGCGGGATCGGCTGGGAGATGCAACGCCACTTCGGGCGAGCGATCTCTCTTTGATCAGCCGGATTCTTGAAGCCAAACCGAAACGCGTCATCGCCATGTCTTATGGCAACCCTTACCTCATTCGCAAACTGAATGGCGTCCCGGCCTTCGTCGTGGGGTATGGAGAGCGCGGATGGTTCGGGAATCAGCCCATCTATTTCGATTCCTTCATCAAGTGGGTCAAAGGCGAGATCAAGGCTGAGGGAAGGTTTCCGGTCAACGTGAGCGACGAATACCGCGCGGGCAGTGGCATTCGCCAGTAAACAACGAGGACAGTGCATGCACAACACGAGAATCGATTGGGGACGGGTGGTGATCGGTCTGTTACTCACCACGGGACTCTCAACTGCGGCACAGGCACAAACCGCTGCGCTGACAGCCATCAAATGCGGACGGCTGTTCGACGGGAAGACGCTTTCCTTGCAAGACAATGTCGTGGTGTTGATTGAAGGAAACAGGATTCGGGCTGTTGGCAAGTCGGTCGTGATACCTGCGGAAGCCAAGGTCATTGACCTCAGTCAAGCAACGGTTCTGCCCGGGCTGATCGACTGTCACACCCACATGTTCTTGCACGGAATCGACTATGACATGGCAATCCTGAAGAAATCGCAGCAGTATCGCGCGATCTGGGCCAGCGTGGCGGCGCGAAAGACTTTGCTGGCCGGATTCACCTCGGTTCGAGATATCGAAACCGAAGGCGGCGGATATGGAGACGTCGCGCTTCGCGACGCAATCAATGATGGAATTGTCATTGGACCTCGAATGCAATGTGCAACCCGCGCGCTCAGCATCACGGGCGGATACTCGCCTTACGGATACTCTCCGGACGTGGAGATTCCCAAGGGGGCGCAGATTGCCGATGGGATCGACGGTGTGAGGAAGGCCGTGCGCGAACAACTCTCCAATGGCGCCGATCTCATCAAGATCTATATTGACCATCGGCGGCGGGGCACGCCCGATCCCGACATGCTGACGGCCTGGCCTACGTTCTCATTTGATGAAGTGAAAGCCATTGTGGAGGAAGCGGCGAAGGTCGATGCCAAAGTGGCAGCGCACGTCTACACCAGCCAGGCGGCGCAAACGGCGATTCGCGCCGGAATTGCTTCCCTGGAGCATGGCATGTACCTCGATGAGCCGACGTTCAAGATGATGGCGGATAAGGGCGTCTACTGGGTGCCGACGCTGATGGCGTATCTGCAATTCATGGAGGATCCAAAGGTCACCCCGGAGCGGCATCGTTTGATGACCGGGACGACCCAGCGTCACAAAGAAACATTTCAGCGGGCATTGAAGCTGCCCGTGAAGATTGCTTTTGGCAGCGACCTGGACGGAAACCACGAAACGGCCGGGCAGGAGTTTGCCTGGATGGTGCGCTATGGAATGAAACCACTGGAAGCTCTCAAGTCTGCAACTCGTGTGGCAGCGGAGCTGATGAATTGGCAGGACCGCGTGGGCAGCCTCGAGCCGGGGAAGCTGGCCGACATCGTGGCAGTTGATGGCAATCCTGAAAAGGACATTACCGTCATGAATCGAGTGACTTTTGTCATGAAGGACGGCGTTGTCTACAAAGGGCAGAAGTAAACGGGATTCTCGAAGGATCCCGGATTTGAACCGGATTCCTCACGGCTGCGGAGTTGGGTTGTCGGTGCCTCCGTGACAAGGGTTTTTCTCCGGAGAACTTAAATTAGAGACGGCCACGCGTGATACTGCCGGCCACGAAGCTCAATCTCTCGTATGACTCTGTTATGTCTGGCGCTGATTCTTTAGGTGATGCACACATGCCGCCGTTTGATTTGTGTTCGAACAACTCCACTACATCGCAAAAACCACGATGCGCCACTCAGAGAGCGACTTAACAAAATAGTACTCGCCGCCGGAGAGAGAATCCAGGCTTGAGGAATCGAAATCCCGTGTCGAAAACAGAATCATGGCGGCGGCTTCTGGCGAGCCCGTTTGCCCGAGCGCTGTTGTCGCTATTTTTCATCTTTGTGCTGGGCCTGATCTTCAATGCCGATGGCACCTTCTTTCGCTGGGACACTCACAGAGACATGCTCCGCCAGATCTCGACGTACGGCATTCTGGCGAGCGGTTTGACGATTGTGATTGTCTCGGGAGGCATCGATCTCTCTGTCGGCAGTGTTCTTGGCCTGACGGCCGTCACTTTTTCCCTGCTGACGATTCACTTCGGCTGGCCGGCGACCCTGGCAACATTCGCGTCGCTGGGACTAGGGCTGAGTTGCGGGGCTCTGGCGGGAGCAGTCATTGGCGGGTTTGGCGAGCGCGAGTTTGCCTGTTGTTTGCTGCCCTCCTTTGTTGTTTCTGTTCGGGGAAGACGCAGGGACCCGAGCAAAAGAGTCAGAAAACCCGCTGGAGAATCGGCATGAGCCAGTGCAACCTTGGAGAGCCCTGGCGAGTGCAGATGAACCAGGACATCCAGAAGGCCGCTGCTTTGCACTCGGAGATTGAGGTCTTTTTCAAGGATGCCCAGAACGATTCCTTGCGGCAGCGCGCCCAGGTAGAAGAGTTTGTCAACCAACGTGTCGACGTGCTGATTGTCTCACCCAAGGAAGCGGTTCCGCTCACTCCGCCCATCATTGAAGCCCATCGCAAAGGAATTCCGGTTATCGTGCTGGATCGGAAGATTGCCAGCGAAGACTATCGATGTTTCATCGGCGCTGACAATCGCGAGATCGGACGGGCTGCCGGCCAGTGGATTCGGACTCGGCTGAATGGGAAAGGGCGCGTGGTCGAGTTGAAAGGATTGATGACCTCGACGCCTGGCCAGGACCGGCATCTCGGATTTCGAGAGGCAATCGATGGCAGCCAGATTGAAGTCATCTTCGAGGCTGACATGAAATGGCTGGAGCCTGAGGCCAGAAGGAAATGGAATCGGCCCTGGCACGTCACAAGAGCATTGACCTGGTCTATGCCCACAATGATCCGGCAGCTCATGGAGCCTACCTGGCCGCCAAGGCGTCCGGTCGCGAGAAGGAGATGATCTTTGTCGGCATCGACGCTTTGCCTCAAGAAGGGCAGGCCTACGTCAATCAAGGACTCTTGGCCGCCAGTTTCGAGTATCCCACGGGTGGCGCAGAAGCGATCCTGACGGCGCTCGACATCTTGAATGGAAAGCCCGTGACAAAAAACATGAAGCTGGCATCTCGAGTGTTTGAAGCAAAAACCGCTTCTGCGAAGCCGCTGCCAGCAGGGCGGCAGCAGAATGCGGGAGGACTTTAGATGGTGGAGCCTGCCAGCCGGGAGTGAGGTTGTCGAGTTTCGTCACCCTGTTCTGTCATCTTCATGAATCGCAAGTGGAGCATCGAACCTTTGCCCTGTGTGGGAGCGTTCGAGAATCGAAGAGGAACCGAATACCAGACCCTGACCAAAAGGCCCGCTCATCAAGGAGACAACCATGAAGAAGTCACTCGTCGCCGTTTTGTTTCTCGTCCTGACCAGTGTGTTAGTCTCTCAAACGCCCGCGCCTAAGTCTGTCTATGACGGACTCCACCTGAGCTTGGGCAACCTTTCGCGTCTGTCGCGCGCCAAGACACGATCCATCAGCCCTGAGAATTTTACCGGTGAAAAAGGGAAGGGCGGTATGGCGATCGAAGGCACCGGAGCGAATGCGTCGCGCGATTTGGGCCAGGGCTGGAAGGTTTCACCGTCCATTCGCATTGCCTCCAAGCAAACGTTTACTCTGGCAGAGATTCAAGGATCGGGCGCCATCCAGCACATCTGGATGACTCCCACCGGTAAGTGGCGCTATTCGATTCTGCGCATGTACTGGGATGGCGAGACGCAACCCTCGGTGGAAGCCCCGGTTGGCGACTTCTTTGCCTCTGGCTGGGGAAAGTTTGCGCCGCTCTCTTCGCAAGCCGTCACTGTCAACCCGGGCAGTGCGTTTAATTCGTATTGGGAAATGCCCTTTCGCAAATCCTGCCGGATCACGATGGAAAACATCGATGCTGAGCCGATGACGCTGTACTACCAGATCGACTACACCCTCACGGAGGTTGCTGAGGATTCGGCCTACTTTCACGCTCAGTTCCGCCGCACCAATCCGCTTCCATACAAGCAGGACTACGTCATTCTCGACGGCGTCAAGGGATGGGGACAGTACGTGGGAACTTACATGGCTTGGGGAGTGAATAACTCCGGCTGGTGGGGTGAAGGTGAAATCAAATTCTTCCTCGACGACGACGGGCAGTTCCCAACGATCTGTGGCACCGGCACGGAAGACTACTTCTGCGGATCTTACAACTTCGAGAACCAGGAAACGCACCGCTACCAGGAGTTCACCACACCCTACGCGGGGCTGCATCAGGTCCTTCGACCGGACGGCCTTTATGAATCACAGCAGCGCTTCGGTCTCTATCGCTGGCACATCATGGATCCGATCCGGTTTGACAAGAACCTGAAGGTCACCATCCAAGCCCTCGGCTGGCGCGCGGACAGGCGATACCTTCCGTTACAGGATGATATTGCCTCGGTGGCCTTCTGGTACCAGACCGAGCCCCATGTCGCTTTTCCCAAACTTCCGGAGAAAGATTTTTTGGAAGTGCGATAGAAACAGTGTGAACCGTTCTCCTTTGCTCTTCCGTTGACGCGATCCTCCCAGCCGGTGGAACGCGAGCTCCCGCGCGCGTTTTCAAGTTGGCCACAAAGAGCACTTAGCGCATTTGAAACCAGGCGGAACACCGCCTTTGAATCCTCAAGAGGAGTCACCATGAATCGACTCTGTGGAAGTATCTTCAAGCAAGGGCTGGCTTTGCTCTGGCTGAGTGTCTACGGGTTTGCTCAAACTTTTCCCAGGGGCAAGCCCAACTTGTCTGGCAGGATTCAAACTAGAGAGAATGATTCTCTTCTTGCTTGAGTGAAATACACCCTTCATTCGGCCTTATCATTGACACGCACACCCGAAGGGGATTTTTTGTGGATATTGTAGAGAAAAACACTCGAACAGCGGGTCAAATCCTTCGGATTTCGCCTAAGAAAAGATTATTGTGAGGAGATGAGAGACGATCCGTCGCGGTTCAAAGCTCGCGTTATCGGGACGCTGAAGGCTGTTTTGCCGAGGCAGCGGCCGGGGCGGCCAGCAAGCCCAGAAGTAAGAAAACCAGCAGAGATCTACGAGAGCGACTATAAGTCAAAAGGTAAGGAAGGCAACTGGCATCAGATCGCAAAACAAGTGTGTCCTGACTATGCAACGCTCACGACCCAGCTTCAGAAGTATCGCCGCTACCAGCATCGCTCCGGCGTGCACAGCCATCTGTACGAGCAGCGGTCGCGTGAGCGCCGTTCTCGAAATCATTAGGGAGGAATGCTGGTCAATAATCGTAAGATCCCACTACCATTTTCAACATTCATGTTGTTGTAGTGCGTGCCGTATGCCCAGAATCGATAGGGTGGGGTGTAATTGCTAGTATCCTGGTAGGCTCTCACATTCCCGTTGCTTAACAGCCGATAGTATCCAAAGCTCACGTTGGTGCCATTCGCTGGCACAGCGCAATTGCACCTTTGCTCAAAGCCCGTTCCCAATCCCATATTGACTCCCATGAGAAGACCGACCGTAGTTTGATTTGTGATCGTCGGCGCAAAGTACTGTTGAGTTCCGATAATATTTGTAATGTTGAATGACACTGTGCCAGACGGATTGTTTGTCGGACTGAATATCCCAGTCATTTGCTCTCCCAAAGGCACTCTTAAAGGGTCTCCTAACCGGATTGGTCTCACTAGATCAAATGAGAACGAAAACGTCCAGGGCGTCACAGCCTGCTGTTGTATTCTCTGACTTGCCGGGACTGTGCCCACCTTGAAGCCGTTCACTCGAATGTCAGCCGGATAGATCAAGTTGTTGTTCACATCCAAAGTAATCGTGTTCCCCCACTTTACCGGTGCAGTAACACCAGTCAGAGCGGATCCATGGAGCGGCAGAAGAGTTCGAGGATCGTTAGTTACATTATCGATCACCGACGCATAAGCGGCAAATGAGCCACCCTCAGTGGGAGTCGAGAGCAAGAGTCTTCCTGCCCTCAAGTCGTCGCCTATCCCAAGATCACCCACAACTCGGGAGACCTGCGTCATACCCAGAGGCGGCAGCTGATATCGCCTGGATGATCCTACCGTAGCGCCATTCTCATTGATCATCGACACATCCACGTCGACCGGGCTTTGTGTGGCATTGCACAAAATTAGGTTTGTCCGGAAACTCTGGTCTTCCCTGACCCCGACAATTGACCGTGGAGCACCAAAGCGAATCAAGTCCGATGAATCCGCAGCAGGCACACTCTGTCCAAATGTCCCGCCACCACTTGGCGTCGAGGTCTGCCCTAGAACGGTTAGAGCTTGACTTGAAGAAGTCACACGTATTGCGCCAAAACCAGACGAAAGCCCAAAAACAGAACCTAAGACGTCCTGATAGGTCACGGTCTTGCCCGTTCCCAGATTGAAGCTTTTCTCCGAACCTTGACGGCCATCGACGTTGTTTCCAAGGAATTTCAAAGTGAAGCTTGTATCTGACAACCCAATGTTTGAAATTGTCAGGTCGGTAGTGTAAAACGCTCCACCCGCCCCGCCCGACCTTGCGCTTGAAGGCAAAATCCAGACTGGATCGCCGAGGGTACTCTTCTTCATAAGCAACGTTCGTGGGTCATTCGTTACATTGTCAATTACTGAGGCATAGGCGGCGAACGCACCGCCAGGTGTAGTCACATAGAGTGCCAGCATTGCACCGTTAACATCGGTCGTCACACCTAGCTCCCGAACAATCTTTGTGACCTGAGTCATGCCTAGAGGTGGGATGTTGTAGTGTTTGTAAGGAACCGAACTCCCGTTTTCAAACACCATCGTAACGCCGACATCGATGGGAAGCTCTGTCTGATTAGCAACGATGAGATTGGTGCGGAAGGCTACGTTCTCCCTCACGCCTGATATTACGCCGAGAGTTTCAGACCCAATCACATCCTTGGAGGTAGCAGCGGGAACACTCTGTCCGAACGTTCCACCACTGGGGCCGGGCGTTGAGGTCTCAGCTAGGATGTTGAGGTTTTGGGAAGACGAGGCGATCCGGATGGCACCGAATCCGGAAGACAATGAAAATACCGAACTGAGAACATCTGTTAACGTTTGGGATTTGCCCGCACCCAAAAGCAATGTTTTCTCTGTGCCGCTTCTGCCGTCCACATTGTTCCCCAGGAATTTTAGCGTGACTGCGACCTCAGAAGTTCCAGTGTTAGATAAAGTCAGATCCGTTGTGTAGAAAGCACCACCGAGACCAGCAGCACGGGCGCTGGAAGGAAGGAGCCACGTTGCTGAAGAACTGATTTGCGGTCCCCCAGTTAGGGGCGTGTTAAGGAAATCAATCACCCTGCTAGGAATCCCACTGGGTTCTTCCAGCTCATGTGGACTTCCAAAGCCCAGACTGGAAAGTGACTTATCTGCGACAGCAGAAGAATGAACAGCTGCGTGAACTGAGACAAGCGAAGAATTGGCTGTTTGGCCGCTCAACTGGCTGTTCAGCGGTACAACCGCGTCACTTTCGCTGCCCACCACGGTAGGCCATTTCGAGGCGGTCAAGCTGCCTCCCAAAACATCCATTCCACACGTACGATAGATATAATCAGCAGCGCACAAGAAACAATGGAGGCCGTCTAATTGGGCCTGACTCATCGATCCTCCAATCCAAGCCATCGGAGAACGTTGTCCTCCTTGCTGTATGTTTCTAAGTGCAGTACTCAGATTGGAACCTGTCATATCGCCCTGAAGATCAGATACCGCTCCACTAACGGCAAATCCTCCTACAAGAGTCGCTGAGGAAATTGAGACCAAACCGCGACTCGCCAGAGTATCGCGGGTACATTTGTTGTTATCTTGCAGCAACTGACTAGCAAGGGGTGTTCCGAGGTGTGGAGTCCCGATTGTAATGAGCTTATGGATTGATCCAAGTCCAAAGTTCAGGCTGTTTGAGAAGCTCGGCAAAATCGTCATTGTCCGAGCAATATTGCCACCCATGCTATGGGCGACGATATCCGCTTGAATAGCGGCAACATTTTGAGAGAGCTTGTATGAAGCGACACGACTGCTCAGTTGATTCAGTACATTAGGCGCGTTGTAATCGAAGCCGAGACTACTAGCTTTGGCATCCCTCAAAACATCAAAGCTGTTGTATGAGGGATTGCTGCTTACGATGCCTGGGACTGGTTGATCGTAATCGACCCTAGCCAGGGGCGGGGCAAAACGCGAATCACTGATCAGAGGAGTAAAGAAATCGAAGCTGGAAGGTGCTCCCCACAGTCCGTGTATCAGGACAACCGGAGGTCTCACCACCTTGAAAAAAACACTTGTGGACAGGCCGCTCGTGTCACGTGATTTGACTCGCACCCCCACGATTCGTGAAGCTGCGTTGACATCAATTCCGTTCTGCCTTGGGAAGTCAAGAGGCGCACGATAGACAGCAAAGCCCATAATGCCGGCGCTGGTGGATACCGCGGTTACAGGTTGGGTCTTCTGGAAGGCCGTTGCGCCTGGGACACCCAAAGCTCCGTCTTCGCTGGTCGAGCCACTTTCATTGCTGAGGTCCTTGAGCACCGTCAAGTCAAAAACTTCTCCTGTCCGCCCTGCCTGTATACGGAGGACAATCTGCGTCGCGCCATCCGCCGAAACTCCTTGCACTATCCTCCCTTGGGTTGCCAACAGATTCACGTCTGTAGTGATCTGAGAACCATTCAAAAGGGCTGGGACCGGATCAACCAATGTAATAGGCACTCCCGCTGCATTACCTGGCACATCCATTGAAGCATATACATCCTGAATCGGAGCCATTTCCTTGCCACTACCTGACATTCCCGCTGTTGCGCAATTCTCCCTCGTGCAGAGGTTTTTCAGTATGTCTTTGTCCAGGGTACTGATTATTCCGTCAGCGTTCAGGTCTCTCGCGTCAAATGGTCCGTTGGATGGCCGATTTGAAGCATCGGTAAGAATAGTCAAATCCTCAACGTCAACGTCGCCGTCTGCGTCCAGATCGCCGCTAACCGTTTTAGGAACTAAGACCCTAACGTCAAGCGCATGGTCTCCATGCCGAACGCTGATGCTCGCTTCGCCCGAACTCACAGCAGTCACCAACCCTCCCAAATCGACAGTTGCGACACGAGCATTACTTGACTCGTAAAGCGTTCGTGACGACTTGGTCAGTGTCACATTTTCACCAGTCGCGAACGTGCCAATGACCCCGAGCGGCATCTGGCTTCCCGCGAATTGAAATCTGATCAAGGCAGGCTCAATTTGAATCCTTGTCGGGGAATCAGGTCGTTCGACATCCACCCGGATTGAGGCCGATTCTGACACCGTGCCAGGCTCGCTGATGAGTGACGCGGTTACGCGATATCGTCCAGGGCGCGTATTTGCTGGAATTGACAAGGAATACTCAGACGCGCTCACTTGGTAGGTCTGAAGCGGGTTTTCAGCCACAACCACGATTTGAGCACTAGTGGGCACCCTAACCACTACTGAGACCGTCTCACCTGGGGCAAGAACGGTTTGATCAAGTGGAGAGACAATTCTCAGAGTTTCCAACCCTTGGGCAAAGCCGATCTCGCAGCACAGAAATGAGAGCACTACCAACACAGCAGCGCCGGTTTCTACTCTGAGCATCCAGAGGCTCCCAAGTTCGATTTGCTAGGCTTTTTGATACCGAAGAACTTCACGCAAGTTTACCGCCTTCACTGATGTTTGTGAAGCACGATAACTTGAATCAGAAATAGGGCCCCTACTTGTCAATAGCCCAACCTAGGCAGTTACGATCAATCAAGCTTGAAAATCTCTTCAAGCCAACTCACTCACCAGGAGAAACGCACATGGCAAGGGAATCGGTAGACCGATTGAAAGACCGCATCGACGAGCTGGAAGCCGAAAACGAGGCTTTGCAGGATCAGGTTGACTCAATCGCGGACATCATCGAGGGAGAGGAGGACGACGACGAGGGGGGGAAGACTAGCGCCAGCTTGCGGTGCAGGCTGGCGTAAGGAAGCACACGAAGTAACCGACCGACGGCTCAGGCAAAGGGCCGTCGAGTGTCGGCCAGGAGGAAATCATTGTCTTTGGTGTGGAGCGACTGTTCGTCTCATGGTGGCCCACATCAACGGCGACGAAGCCAACGGAGGACCGAAGAATTTAGGCCCGACTTGCCGAAGTTGTAATGCCAAGGTTGCCCACGTCATGAAGCGCCACGGCATGGGCCGGAGAACCCGCCAATACAACCCACGTGGCGAGAGCGCCAAGACCTTGGCTCAATGGATGGCAGCGGTTATGAGCATGAAGGGCGAATCGGATCAGATGCCGGTTGACGCGGCTGTGCAGATGATCCACGCAACACCCCCGGCGACAGGAGCCGGTTTGCGCGGGAGATCTGGCGACTCAGGCGGGAGCGCGGGACGGCATCGGATGAAATTCCGTTCTGAGAGTGCGCAGCCTGCGAAACGGAATTCGCAAAGTTTTCTGATAGGCTCTTAGTAGCGGCAATACTTTTTGTTCTGGTTGAAGGCTCATATACCAGCCTCTCTAGTCACGAAGACGCAGGCTGCGCTTGCCCAAGATTCTACGCCAATCGGACCTCTTCCTACGTTTCTTTTTTCTGTTTAATGACGCCGAATCGAGGCGTATTGTGGCAGTCATCAAAGCGGGACTGCCAGTTGTTGGAAGCAACTAGCAATCCCTGACCACCGCGCCTGACAGGAGGCGAAATGGCTGCCGCTGATCCTACCATAGCCCAAATTCATCGCAGCTTTGCCTGTCTCAGGCGCTCACATCAATTCAAACGGAGGTAGAACTATGCCAAGACGTGGAGACGGCTTGCTGTTGAGAGGCCCGACATGGTGGCTGGATTTCAGACACCAAGGGCAACGACACCAAGTCAGAATCGGCAAGAATATCAGCCGGACAGTTGCGGGAGAATTGGCAACCGTCGAACGCGGAAAGATCCTCAGAGGCGAGGCGGGCATCGGAGGAAGGAAGCCTAAAGACATCTCGTTCGAGAAGGCCAGGGAAGAATTTCTCACTTGGGCCAAGGCCGACAAGAGGCCAGGAACAGCCGAGTTTTACGGCTACTGCCTTCAGTCCCTTTCCCGATCTTTTGCGGGAAAGACCTCAGCCAGATTCACCCGTTCCTGATCGAGAAGCACAAGCAAATGAGAATTGCCGAGGGGCACCGCGTGGCCGTCAACCGTGAGTTGGCCACACTCAGCGCCGTGTTCAATCGCTGCAAGGAGTGGAAAAAGTTTGAGGGTGAGAATCCCGTCCGGTCAGTTGACCGGCTCGATGAGCCCAAGAATAGGGTTCGATATCTGACTGACCAGCAGGAAACCGCGTTGGTCAAGGAATGTAACGAACCTCTGCGAACCATCGTTCCCCTGGGAATCTATGCCGGGCTCAGAATCAGCGCCGAGGGGCTGACTCTTAGAAAGGACAGCGTGAACCTGTCCCGGCGTTTGCTGACAATCGAGGCGGCTTACTCAAAGAACGGCGAGACCCAAACCATTCCAATCCACTCGAAGCTTGTGGAACCGTTGAGACTGCGGATAGCCGAAACCGAGGGTGAATTTGTTTTTGCTGGTAGGCAAGGAAAGCCAGCAGTTTCGATCAGGGCCGCGTTTGAGAGCGCCTGCCTCCGCGCTGGGCTCAAGAATGTCACTCCGCACACCCTGCGACACACGTTTGCTTCGAGGCTGGCTATGTCAGGAGCTGGAAACAAAACGCAGAAGGAACTCGGGAGATGGAAGACAGCCGAGATGATTGACCGTTACGCCACCTGTCACAGGAACACCTTGCCCAAGCCCTTGAGAGAATCGGCTCAAGCGAGCCGCATTTCACTATGGGATTCACTACAACGGGAAATCAGAAAATATCGGGTGATCGCTAAGTGGTGCCGGAGGGGGGACTTGAACCCCCACGATGGGTGACCATCGCTAGATTTTGAGTCTAGTGCGTCTGCCAATTCCGCCACTCCGGCTCAACAACTTACGAGAGGTGGGCTTTTCGTGTTGTGGATAGCTTGGGGGAATTCGAACCAATTCTCTCGATAGCTTGTGTCAGGTGTTCCTGGATGGGCATATCGGTAAATCATGTTTGGTTCCTTCCACCGACCCAAAGTTTGCAGAGTAACATTCATCATTCACGCCCCCCCTTTCCACAAAGCATGGGCATGGCGTAGAATGCCATCCGTAACAGCCGAGAACTTAGCACGTTGGCAGGCCTGTGTAAACGCGGTTCTGACCGACCGTATTGCCTTCCCATCGGGTTTTTTGAAAGATCTTCTCGCTCCGGGATTTGCCCAAAGCTCTTGAGGAACTCCAAACAACTTTGAGGGGATTGGGCTAGTTTGGGTCTACCGAGTTTTCGATTACTCGAAGGAAGTGTTTCGACGCTTGACCCGTGAGGCGGCTAGCGAGGTCCTCATGTCGGGTGTAAAGTCATTTAGGAATTTCAACCAGGGTTTTCAGGAGAAGGCGATGATGTTGCTGATGAGACACCGGCGAGGGCAGAGGGTTATTTCTATTGGGCTTCTGCTCCTTCCCTACCTAACGTCCCTGGCTAAGGAGCCGGTTGCCTCCGCGCCTGTCGGTCTTCCGTCTGCAGCCAATCTCAAGGTGGATTTCGCCCGCGACATTCAGCCCATCTTCAGCCAAAACTGTTATCCCTGTCACGGTCTGGCGATGCAGATGAGCAGCTTTCGCCTGGATAAAAAAAAGAGCGCGATGGCGGGAGGAAACTCAGGCCAAGTGATCAAGCCTGGAGATAGCGCCAACAGCAAGTTGATTCACTTGGTGGCGGGAGTCTTGAAAGACGTTGTGATGCCGCCGGAAGGTGATCGTCTGTCGAATGAGCAGGTCGGGCTGCTTCGCGCCTGGATTGACCAGGGCGCCAACTGGCCTGAAGAGGGCGGCATTTCAGTCGAACCCGAAAAAACAGCGATCCCATCGAATCACTGGGCCTTCCAGCCTGTGAGACGTCCCGTTGTTCCACATATTCGCAACTCATCCTGGGTGCGCAACCCCATTGACCGGTTCGTCCTCCGGCGACTCGAGAAGGAGCACATCACCCCGTCTCTCGAGGCCGATCGAGCGACATTGATACGCAGGGTGAGTCTCGATTTGATCGGCCTGCCACCGACTCCTCAGGAGGTTTCGACCTTTCTTGCCGATCGAACGCCACAGGCCCACGAGCGCCTGGTCGATCGCCTGCTCGACTCGAATCACTATGGAGAAAAGTGGGCTCGTCCCTGGCTGGACTTGGCGCGTTACGCAGACAGCGACGGCTACGAAAAGGACAAGGCCCGCCTGCACGCCTGGCGTTATCGTCAGTGGGTAATCGACGCGTTGAATCGTAACCTGCCCTTCGACGAGTTCACGATCGAGCAACTGGCGGGGGATTTGCTGCCCAATGCAACGTTGGATCAGAAGATTGCCACAGGCTTCAATCGCAACACTTTGACAAACCGGGAGGGCGGAATCGATCTGGAGGAATTTCGTACGGAACAGGTGCTGGATCGGACGACGACCTTGGGAACCGTGTGGCTGGGCCTCACGCTGGGCTGCGCTCGCTGTCACGACCACAAATACGATCCCATCAAACAGCGGGAAGTCTACCAGCTGTTTGCCTGCTTCAATACGGCCAAGGAAATCAACATCGAGGCGCCCGTGGCCGGAGAGATTGGCCCTTACTTGAGCGGAAAACCGGAACGGGACAACAAGCGTCAGACTTTGCTGAAGGAATATGGAGTCCCCGGGGTGATGCCTGAATGGGAAAAAACGACGCTGGAAGCCGCTGATCGTCCAGGAATAAATGTTCCCTATGACGTGGCTTGGGATACCGTAGGGAAGATGGTCGACCATGGGCGCGAAATCCTCAGAAAGCCTCATTGGCAGCGCACCCAGAAGGAGCAAGATAAACTCACCGATCACTTTGTGCAGTACTACGGAATCGTTCTGCAGAAGGAGCAATACAAAGAGCTGAAATTCAGTGAGCTCTCGCAAAAATTGGTTGAACTCGATGATCACTACCCCTCACTAACAGAGGCTCAAACCTTTATCCAGAATCCTCACCCTCCAGCAGCGCACGTTCTGATTCGCGGCGATTTTCGTCAACCTGGTGTTGAAGTGCAGCCCGGAACCCCGGGAATTCTTCCTCCGCTGCCTCAAGGACCGGAACCGGCCAGACTGCGGCTAGCCCGATGGGTCGTCAGCCGGAGCAATCCCCTCACCCCACGAATCACCGTCAACCGGATGTGGCAGGAATTTTTCGGTCAAGGCCTGGTGGGAACGTCAGAGGACTTTGGCACGCGCGGCGATCTGCCGACACATCCCACGTTATTAGACTGGTTGGCGGCAACGTTCATGGAGACAGGCTGGGACGTCAAAAAGATGCACAAGCTGATCGTGATGTCTGCGACCTATCGGCAGGCCTCCGCCACTCGTCGAGACCTGGAAACTCGCGACCCGCATAACAAGTTGCTGGCGCGGCAGCAACGACTCAGGCTTCCGGCGGAATTGGCTCGTGATGCTACTCTTTTCGTCAGCGGTCTGTTGAATCCCTTGGTTGGAGGCAAAAGCATACGCCCTCCGTTGCCTCCTGGCGTCGCCGACCTGAGCTATGGGAGCGGGATTCAATGGAAGCCGAGCGAAAGTGCCGAGCGATATCGGCGCGGCCTGTACATTCACTTTCAGCGCACCGCACCCTATCCCCAGCTCATGAACTTCGATGCACCCAGCTCGTTGCTGGCGTGCAGCCGGCGCGAGCGGTCCACAACTCCGCTGCAGGCACTGAATTTACTCAATGACCCGGTATTCTTCGAAGCGGCTCAAGGATTGGCGACGCGGATTTTGCGGGAGAATCTGGGGAGCCCGAGTGACCGCCTCGACTACGCGTTCCGGCTTTGCCTCGGACGTTGGCCAGAGCCCGATGAGCGGGAGCGTTTGATTCAGTTTTACAAACAGCAGAAGGAGATCCTCGCCAGAAATCCGGGGCTCGCTGCCGGTCTTTTCCCTGCCCAGGGTGTCGAGGGCTTGAACTCGACGGAGGCGGCGGCGTGGGTGAGCGTGAGCCGTGTCCTTTTGAACTTGGATGAATTCATTACTCGTGGCTAATCGACGTCTTTACGATTCAGCGCAGCTGTGGCTAAACGGGCCGTGCCCAGAGCTTCATCCAAGAAGGAGGGCGTCACAAACCGTGTGTCACGCCAGACTCGATGCAGATTTGGACTCACCAAGGAGTTGGTAATGGACCTGTTACAGTTTAGGCAGATTCAAACACGTCGTGATTTTTTCAAATGGTGCGCGGGTGGGATTGGGACGATTGCCTTCCATCATTTGCTCGAGCTCGAGGGACGCGCCGGCACCGCCTTGCCGGCGGTGAATCCGCTGACGCCCAAGCCGCCTCATTTCGAACCCAAAGCGAAGAATGTGATCTTTCTCTTCATGGAGGGAGCTCCCAGTCATCTGGATCTGTACGATCCCAAACCTGGGATGAAGAAGTGGGATGGTCATCCCTTGCCCGAATCGATGACCAAAGACTTACGACTGGCGTTCATCAAGCCCAACGCCAAGGTCTGGGCCAGCCAACGAGTTTTCAAACCCCATGGCAAATCGGGGATGGAGTGGTCCGACTTGATGCCTCACCTGGCGACATGCGCCGATGATATTTGCATGGTCCGTTCCATGTTCACCGAACAATTCAACCATCATCCTGGGCAACTCATGTTGAACTGTGGAAGCCCGCTGGTGGGACGCCCTTCCATGGGAGCGTGGGTGGGCTACGGTCTCGGGAGCGAGTCGCAGAATCTGCCTGGGTTCGTGGTTCTCAGCTCAGGTGCGGGGACCAGCGCTGGCAGCGCCAACTGGTCCAGCGGGTTTCTGCCTTCAACCTATCAGGGCGTTCCGTTTCGCAGTCAAGGCGATCCCGTTTTATATCTCTCCAGCCCCCCAGGCGTGAGTGCGGAGATCCAGCGAACGACGCTGGATGCCCTCCGCGATCTCAACGAGAAAACCTATCTGAAAACTCACGACGTCGAAATCGCGTCGCGGATTGCTTCTTATGAACTGGCGTTCCGCATGCAGTCGGCCGCGCCGGAGCTGTTGGATTTCTCCAAAGAGTCCAAGGCCACGCTGGAAATGTACGGGGTTGAGAACGAAGTCACCCGGCCCTACGCCACGAATTGCCTGCTGGCACGGCGGATGGTTGAGCGCGGCGTGAGATTTGTTCAGCTGAATCACGGAAGCTGGGACGACCACAGTGAGCTGAACGCACATTTGGTAAAGAACTGCGGCATCACCGATCAGCCCATTGGCGCGTTACTCAAGGATCTCAAGTCCAGAGGCCTTTTGGACTCAACCCTCGTTGTCTGCGCTGGAGAGTTCGGGCGAACACCGTTGGTCGAAAGTCGCAACGCACAGAAGGGGAACGAAGGCAGAGATCATCATCCGTTTGCCTTCAGCCTCTGGTTGGCGGGTGGGGGCATCAAAGGCGGCCAGGTCGTTGGCAAGACCGATGAGCTGGGCTTAAACATCGTCGAAGACAAGATTCATATTCACGATTTGCATGCGACGATTTTGCACTGTCTCGGACTGTTTCATGAAAAGTTGACCTATCGCCACCAGGGACGTGACTTCCGCCTTACAGACGTGGAGGGCCACGTTGCTACCAAGCTGCTGGCTTAGTGGGCTTGAGGCATCAGACTCCGACGCCTGCATTCGAATAGTAAGCAAATCCACCTTTTCGGGTAACCTCCCACTTTGACAACCGCACGCTGGAGGCGCTGGTCGAGGCATCCTGGCATGAAGCCAACGCCATGTTCGATGTCGAGTACAAGTCCCTATCGACTCAAAAGGCATTTCAGGATGCGACGAATTTGCGTGCCCTAATCACTGGAATCGATCTTTGCGATAACGGACGCCCTCGTCTCTATATAGACCAGAGCGCATGTCTCAAGCAGCCGCGGCAGTGACTAGCGACTTGAGTCGATCGCCAACGATTCGGGGCGGGAAAAGATCTCTCGGGCTGTCAGTTGGGCGGCGGCGATCAGGGCGGTTTGCCTACTGACAGCCACCACCGGGAAGGACACACCTTCCTGCGATCCCAGTTCCTGTAATCGCAGATCCCTCAAGTCCAACAGTCCCCAACGGGTCAGCGTGGTCTCTGCTACGTCGTCCCAGGCCACCAGCATTCTGCCTTGAGAGATCATGGCTGTTTGGGAGTGCTTCCCCATCTTCTGGTTTGGAGAGAGCAAACGGCGTGGTAAAAACGAATTCCCATGGTTAGCGGACGAAGCATAGTAGAGACCGGGCCGATCTCCTCCGCCCGTAAACCAGGTGATTGCGACTTGCCCTTGCGCATCGACAGACAGGCAAGGTCCTGCGACCGGACAGGCATTCACCTCCCAACCATCCTGGTTCACGATCGTCTTCGTGAACGTCTTCGCTCCGTCTTGTGAGGTCGCCAGAACAATGTCGCGCAACATCGGACCCGACGGTGGGACCGTCCGGTAGGAAAGAAACATTCTTCCCGAGGCATCGATCAGCAGATGGGTTCTGCAACACTCGCACACATCGCCAAGAATCTGGCGATCAGGGGAGAATGTGCGGCCCTCATTGGCCGAGATGCTGATCCAGATCTCCGCTCCCCGGTCCGTGGATTTCTTGTTCCGTTCATCAATCCAGGTGACATAGATTCGACCTTTTCGATCCACAGTAACTGACTGGAAAGCGTGCCCAGCCGGTTGTAACGCTGCGTCCGAATTGACGTTTAGGGCCGCCGAGAAAGTCTTGCCACGGTCGGTGGACCGGGCAAACCGGACGTTTCCTTTCCAACGTCCACGCTCATTGGCCCAGCAGACGTAGATTTATCCAGTTGGGCCGACTGCGACTTTGGGAGGATTCTCATTTCGGACCGTGGCATCACCGAGCTGGTCATTCACCCTGACGGAGGCGGAAAAAGTTTTTCCGTCGACCGATCCCTGCAGCATCACGTTGCTGATCCCGGCCTTACGCTCGACATAAGTGAGATAAAAGCCTCCCCGAGGATCGGCAGCAAGGAAGGGACTATAGCGGCCATCCTCCCTAGGCATCGTTCCGTGCTGATGGACCTGGGTGCCCAACAATGGTGGAACACAGTTGAGCAACAAAGCCAGGCAAAGCCGTTTCAGCATGAGAGGGTTGCTCCTATTGAGCATTGCAAACTAGATCATTGTGACACTGTGCGTGCTTTGTATTGATGGTCACAGCCGTTAGAATCGGCTCCCCGCTTCCCAGCGAGGGGAGCTGTGAAAATCAATTCATCCCGGCGCTAAGCGTGCGCAGGGGGACAGCGGTCCCACGCGCCCGCTCCACCACGGTGGAACGTGTGCTCCGCGCGCGTTTTCGGTTGTGGATCTAGAACCGTGATGGATCAGGATCGTCCCTATTCAATTTTTTCTCCATCCTCAGAACGTCACCCTCAGCGCCAGCTGTAGCGATCTCGGGTCACCCACCGACGTCGTCTGCCCGAACGTCGCCGACGGATTTGCAGGGTAGGCTCCCGTGCCGAACGTGCCATTCCGGGTGATACCATTCACGCGATTCAGGAGGTTGAAGGCCTCAACGATTCCTTCCAGGCGCACTCTCTCCGTGAGTCGGAAAGTGCGGCTGAGCCGTGCATTCAAGTTGACAAAGTCGAAGCCCGTGCCGGCGTTGCGGCTGATGAAGGCTCCATTCACAGTGGGTCGGGCGGTGGTGCCTTGGATGGTAGTCGTCCCGGTCGTGATGTTGAACGGCAGGGGAGAGTAATACTGGAGCATGCTGCTCAACTGAAAGCCATGGCTGATGTGTTCCCAAACGTTTTTGGCAGGGTCTGCGGAAGTTTGTGCCGTGCCATTGAAGACAAACCGATGACGCTGGTCGTCGTCGGACCGTCCATAGTCCTCCCAGATGTTGTAAGGGTTGATAGGCGAACTGAAGAAGAACTCACCGACGTTGTTGAGCGATTTGGAGTACGTGTACGAAACACGGTAGTTTCCCCAGCGCACGGGACGCTGCACGAAGGCAACATGCATGGCGTTGTAGTTGGAATCAGCCAGTGAGGAATACCGGCTGTTGTTTGCGTAGCTGGGGTTGGGGCGGCAGCCATTGTTGCCGCCCGACGCCAGGCAGGTTGGCACATTCTGGTTCACTAAGGCGATCAGATGAAGTCCGCGCAAATTCTGGTAGCCGGCACTCAAGGTGCCGCGCTCCCCAATCTGCTGCTCGATTTCAAAGCTGGCCTGTTGCGAGTAAGCATTCTGCATCTCGCGGTCCAGGGTTGTCAGGTTGACCAGTGTGACCAATGGGACGGGGCCGTTTAGGATGTTTGGGAACACAGGAGCCCGGGCTTGTGTGGGGGAGAGACTCACGTTGGTCTGGCTTAGGCTCGCGAGGTCCGTGGTGTTGCCAGCCGACAGAAGAGCATTGGCGAGGGCACGCAGAGGAACACGATCGTAGAACAGCCCGTAGCTGGCCCGCACCACGGTGCGCCGTGATTCAAACGGCGACCAGGCAAAACCCACGCGCGGCGAAAAGTTGTTCCGGTCGGTTGAAATGGCTTCCAGGAACTGCAAGTCATACCGCAGGCCCGCATTCAGAGTCAGGCTCCGGTTTACTTTCCACTCGTCCTGCGCATAGAACCCAACGTTCGGGTTGCTCTGCGACACTACGGTGTTGCCGAAAGTCTGAGTGAACCCCGAATTGTTGTAGACCCCCGAAAGGAAGTTGTTGAGCGAGGAAAAGGCGTAGCTACCGCGAACGGCTCGGGGAAACGTGATCTTACAGCTGTTAGAGAGGAAGTTCGTGCCGACCCTCAGAGCATGCGCTCCTGCCTGGTATGAGAGATTATCCACAACCTCGTAAAGCTTGTTGAGGCGGCCTTGAGGTGAGCCTGACAGCGTCCCGAAGGAAGCCACGCCAGAGATGCTGACGGCTGGTCCGATGGGATCACTGGGCAGGGCTTTCAAGTCGCTGGTGGTAAATTGCCCCCGTGTTTCATTGACCGTTCTGGGTGACAAAGTCACCGTGTTGCTGACCGCTACGGTCTGGTCCCTGTTATCCAGGTCGGAGGAGGCGGTGGGCGCGCTCAGGGCACCGGCGCCTCGCGAGTTCCTGGCATTGACATCGTAAAGGCTGTAACGAATGCTGAACTGATCCTTCGGACTGAACTGGTGATCAACTTTTCCCAGGAAATTGACGTTATGAACCGGGTTTGGATAAAGCCCCGTCGTAATGAGCGGGCCCTGATAGCCAACAGCGGCCAACCGGGCGTTGATTGTGTTCACGTTCGCTGTAGAAATGGTGACCAGACCGGATTGATTCAGGAGACGCTGCTCGAAGTTCGAGAAGAAGAAAGTACGGTCTTGGATGATAGGACCGCCCAGACTGGCGCCGTACTGTCCCTGTGTCAGGGGGAGTTTGGTCCGGGAGAGGGCGTTGGCCGCATTGAAGCGCTGATTGCGCAAGAAGCCATAAAGGCTCCCGTGCATGGAATTCGTGCCGCTCTTGGTCACCATGTTGATGTAGCCGCCCAACGCGCGCCCGAATTCGGCTTGGCCTCCGGAAGTGACCACCTGAAACTCGTGGACCACGTCAAGGCCGTAAAAGATGCCGCTGAGTCCAGCCGCATCGTCATTCGCGGAAAGGCCGTCAACAATGAAACTATTGGAAAAATTCCGTTGACTGCTGACGGAGATGCCTTGACCCGGCACGGCCGAGGTCTCGGGGAAGAGCTGTGTGCTGGCGGTGTTGGTGGGAGACACCCCGGGGACCAGCAGTGCCAAGTCCAGGAAGTTGCGTCCGTTGAGCGGAAGGTTTCTCACCTCGGTTTGCGATACGGTACCGGCAATCTGGCTGCGCGCGGCCTCAAGCACGAGGGCGTCGTCGGTCACGGTGAGCTTCGTCTCGGTCGTCCCAATGACCAGCGGAACAGGCAGCTCATACGCGGCGCCTAGCGTCAAAGCCAGCCGACGAGTGACCTCTGCAAACCCTTTTGCCTGAACTTCGATTTCGTAAGGTCCAACTTTGAGATACGCAAAGCGAAACCTTCCTTCTGGATCGGTGGTTGTGCTTCTCGTCAGGTTGGTGTCTGTCTGGCGAGCGATAACTTGTGCCCCTTGCACAACGTCGCCCGACGGGTCAGTTACACGTCCGCTGACGCTGGCAGAGTTGACGGTTTCTTGTGCCCCTGCAGTGGGCGCGAGCGCTGCCGCGCACGATAGAATGCAAGCCAGTCTGACAATCAATGACAGCATGACATCTCTCCTCTTGTCTTCGCCGATCATTCCCGCGAAAGAACGTCACCCCGGTGAGAACCGGGGTGCGCTTGGCCGGAATGACGCCGTGTTCTGGCAGACTTTTCTGAGACGCCCTCTAAGACACAGCCGCGGGCCGCACTCTCAGTGGTGTTCAAGGCGACGTGCAGTCCGCCCCGGTACAGAGATCCCTTGCTTGCTGCAACAGGGTTCTATCCTCACGTCGGGTCTCAAGCTTGACCGTTCTGGAGGGGACCGGAGCCTATGAACTCGAGCTTTGGCTAGGAATTTCTAGGAGGATGGAAGAAATGAGGAGAGCAATCCAGGAGAAGGAACTGGTGTTTTGCGCTGACAAAGATTGAAAGACTTCGGTCGAACCCGATTTGTTCCAAAGATTCGGGTACGAAATCTTTCAGCAGCGGAAGGAAGCCCACAGAGGTTTCCTGCTTCCCACAACCGGCTTTTACAACGCAAGCAACCCCGGCAGTTGTCTCGGCAGTGCTCAACTGTTCAGTTGGCTTAGCGGACTTATGGCAGGAAGGTTCGGCCTTCGGTGGCGTCTTACAGACCTTTGGGCAACAGCACTTTACCCTGTGCAGCGGACAGCTTGCGTCTTCTGCCGTTGCCTTCCAGCTCGCGCTGAGCAGAAGGCCCGAGTCGGTGGCGCTCAAACTGAACGCAGCCAACACGAACGCGGTAACAACGATTCTGAAGATCCGGTGCATGACTCGTATGCTAAGGCCAGAAGCCGACAGGAGCAAGACGATTCTTGGGTCCACTTGCTCCGCGCCGTATTTCGCCTGCCCAAGTTTGAGTTCTGCTTGGAGGCTTACGTGTTGGTCCGCCCTGCCTTCGGTTTGTAGCCGGAACACTGGATGACCGGCAAGCGCGGGTATTTCGGGAACTCCGGATTACGGGCGGAACGCTGGCACTGATAGAATGTGGAGCCGCGCGCCGACTCGATTTGTCGCATGTATCGGCAGTCACTGCACAACCCAATGCGTTCCTGTTCAGCTTTCGATGTTTTGGACACGCTTGAATTCCGGATAACAGCGCAATCTTAACGCAGGCTGCCGAACCCTGACGGTAACCCGAGACATTCCGGGCTCCGCTAAGTCCCGCAAGTGTAACAAATCGTCGGAGTCGGTAGGATGTGTCGCGCTTGTCCAGCAACGCATCACCCAGTGGGATAGGGTGCCTCCCGGATTCCGCCCGCGAGCTTCACCCCTCGGGCCGGGTGCTCGATGCGTTGACAGAATCGCCAACGCATCCTACCCCTAGCCCTTGTCCTCTGACTTCGAGGGAGTCTGGCTGGGGATATTTCCGAGAGTTATCAGAACCATGGATCGCAAAAGATAGCCTGCCCGGAATTTCCAGCTCCAACCAAGGGATATAGAGTTACGATAGTGCTGAGCGCACGAAGCGGATAAGCTCTGCCTCTGGCACTCCCAACCGGCGGCACGACAGATGGGGGCGAAATGCTGAGAATACCAACATCCGAAATCACTCCAGAATCTGTCTATCTTTCCAGACGACGATTTATGGCGGCGGCAGGCGCAATGGCGGGCAGTGCGTTGTTGCCGTCGGGGATCTGGGCAGCCGATCGTTATGAAGAGCTGCGCAAGGAGCTGACGCCTCTGAAGGCGATCACCAGCTACAACAACTTCTACGAGTTCTCGACCAAAAAAGAAGAAGTTGCCCCGCTGTCGCAAGGATTTCGGAGCTCTCCCTGGAGCCTCAAGGTGGGTGGGCACGTCAGCAAACCCGCGACCTTTGATATCGACGATCTCCGCAAGAGATTCCCTCAAGAAGAGCGCATCTATCGATTGCGCTGCGTGGAGGGCTGGTCAATGGTGGTTCCCTGGATGGGGTTCCCGTTGGCGGCCTTGCTCAAAGTCGTCGAACCCTCGCCGAAAGCCAAGTACGTCCGCTTTGAAACGCTGCAGGACTGGAAACAAATGCCAGGTCAAAAGAGTTCCTGGTACTCATGGCCCTATGTCGAGGGATTACGTCTGGATGAAGCGATGAACGATTTAGCCATCCTGGCAACAGGGCTGTATGGAAACCCTTTGCCTCCTCAGAATGGCGCTCCCATTCGATTGGTCGTTCCCTGGAAGTATGGATTCAAGAGCATCAAATCCATCGTGAAGATCGATCTGGTCGGATCCATGCCAAATTCCCTGTGGATGCAGGCTGCCCCGAATGAGTACGGCTTCTATGCAAACGTCAATCCGGCGGTGGACCATCCCCGCTGGTCTCAGAGCAGCGAGCGACGGATCGGCGAGTTCTTCCGACGGAAGACGCTGCCTTTCAACGGATATGCCGAGCATGTCGGCCATCTGTACGCTCGCATGGATTTGCGGAGGGACTTTTGATGGTTTGGCTCAGGCGCGCATGGCTGCCAATCCTGACCCACGTTGGAGCTCTGCTGCCGCTGGGAAGGCTGATCTGGAATTTTTTCCACGACCAGTTGACTGCCAATCCGATCCAGTACATCACCTTCCGAACCGGCAAAGCTGCGCTCGTGCTGCTCATCCTCGCTTTGGCTTGCACGCCGCTCAACACTGTCTTCGGGTTAAGGCAGGTGGTCGGCTTGCGCAAGTCGCTCGGTCTGTACGCTTTTCTGTATGCAACGCTCCATTTTCTGACGTTCGTCGGCCTGGACTATCAGTTCGACCCGGGCCTGCTCAAGGAAGCAATTTTCAAGAAGCGCTACGCGCTCGTCGGGTTCGCCGCGTTCTTGGCGCTTCTGCCGTTGGCCATCACCTCGACCAAGGGATGGATGAGGCGGTTGGGCAAAAACTGGAAGCGCCTTCACCGTCTCATTTATCTCGCCGCGTTGCTGGTAATCATCCATTTCGTGTGGTTGGTAAAGTCAGATATTCGGGAACCTTTGGCTTACGGCGCCGTTGTCCTACTGCTGTTGGCGCTGCGCTTGAAGACGGTTCGGAGAGCCATTGTGAACCTCCGTGAGAGGCTTGCAACCCGGCGTCGAGGCTACAATCGAGTTGCGCTTCCGAAAGATCTCAGTTGAACTGCGTGCACATTCTGCTCGGTAGGGGCTGCGAAAAATTCCCTTTAGCAGGGGGGCGTAACGACAGTGGTCGCGTAGTTGCCGGGGTTTTTGTTACGAACTTGGGACAACCTCACCTCGGTGCAGGTCAGCTCATGAGGGGGATCAAGAGGGGATTGGACCTCCCTGTTCCGCAATGTGCCAAAACGGCGCAAGAGTGCGGTATGGAAACAGTCTTTCCCGTCGGCCAGGAGGAACCAGAGAAACTTCGCCATGATCCACCATGTGAAACTGTTATGGCCGCTTTTGCTTCTACTCCTGTTCGCGCGATGTTCCAAGCCAGTTCCCGTGAGCGAATCGCAACGTCAGCAAGAATTTCATGAAATGATGTCGGGCGTTGTGCTCGTAGGGCGCTCAACGATGCTGAACAAGGAGGGGCTGTCGGGTGAAGAACAATATAGGATCGACAAGGTATCCAAACTCACCGGCGATACTTGGCTCTTCCAAACCCGTCTGAAATATCATGAGCGGGAGATTCCGGTGCCGATCCCGCTGACCGTTCTGTGGGCAGGAGACACACCAGTGATCACCTTGACGGATCTGTCTATTCCCGGGGTCGGAACGTATACGGCTCGCGTGATTCTCTACAAGGACCAGTACGCCGGGACCTGGAGTGGAAAGAATACCGGCGGACAATTGTTCGGCAAGATCGTGCGCCCAGCCCCAAAGTGAGAGACGTCATCGTAACGCGGCCGATGCTGCGTTTGGATCGGGAATTTGGGGCCGTCCAAAGAACCGCAGGCTCTCTTGCGAGAACAGCACCCAGAGGCCGTAGATTCCCAGTGCAGTGCCAAATGGAATGCTCAGCAGGTGTAACGCTGACACGACTATTGCCAGGGTACGCGACCAGGCCTTGAAGTTGAGCAACGCGATGCCTGCGACAATCGACGGAACAGAGAGTAGAAGTAGGAAGAATGCAATGGCGCCGCCAACCAACCCGATGATGGGCAGCGCAATGGCCGCATCTGTGTCGTGATGGATTGTGGTCCCGACAATACCGAAGGCACTACCGAAAACCAGCAGCACTATCAACCCACCCAGCGCTCCCATGGCCCCCATACAATGTTCAGTACGCCCAGGATCTTTATATGTTGTTCCATGTTCGTCTCCATTGGTCGACTGCTTGTTGAGGCATCTCTTCCTGTGCCCACTATACGTAAGAGCCCTTTGCGATGTTCCGTGAATCGGTATTGCCCGAGACTAGCGCCCCCGCCCAGGCTGTGACCTGACTGATCCAGCTTTGAATACATCCTCGCAGGTCAATTGACACCCCCTAACAGTCTCTGAGGGCAGCACTTTGCCGACTCACGCCAAAGCCCGCTTCACCACGTCTCCATGCACATCGGTTAACCGGAAGTAGCGCCCTTGAAATTTGTAAGTCAGCCGTGTGTGATCCAGGCCGAGGCAATGCAGAATCGTCGCGTTGAGATCGAACACCGAGATCGGATCGCGCACGATGTTGTAGCTGAAGTCATCGGTTTCGCCGATGGTCATACCGCCCTTGATACCGCCGCCAGCCAGCCAAAGCGTGAAACAGCGCGGATGATGATCGCGGCCATAGTCGTCGGCCGTCAGTTTTCCCTGCGAATAGACCGTGCGCCCGAATTCGCCACCCCAGATCACCAGCGTATCTTCTAGCAAACCGCGTTCCTCTAGATCCTGAATCAGCGCCGCCGTCGGCTGGTCCGTGTTGCGGCATTGACTGGCGATCTGCTTGGGGCAGTTGTTGTGCTGATCCCAGCCGCGATGGAACAGCTGGATGAAACGCACGCCGCGCTCCGCCAGGCGCCGCGCCAGAATGCAATTCGCGGCAAAGGTGCCCGGCTTGCGCGCGTCGGGGCCGTACCGTTCCAAGATTTTCTCTGGTTCCTTCGACAGATCCGTCAGCTCGGGCACCGACAACTGCATCCGATAAGCCAGCTCGTACTGCGACACACGCGAAAGAATTTCCGGATCGCCAAAAGTCTCGGCATTCTTCTGATTCAGCTTCGCCAAATCGTCCAAAAAGCGGCGCCGCACTTCGCTGTTAATCCCCGGCGGGTTCGACAGGTAAAGTACCGGATCCTGGCCGCTGTGGAACTTCACGCCCTGATGACGCGAAGAGAGAAAGCCGCTGCCCCACAAGCGGTCGTACAAAGGTTGGTCGCTCGAAGCTCCAACCGAAACCATTACGACAAACGCAGGCAGGTCCTTGTTCTCACTGCCCAGGCCGTAGGCAATCCAAGCCCCTAAACTCGGACGCCCAGCCAGCTGAAACCCGGTCAGCGAGAAAGTAATGGCGGGATCGTGGTTGATCTGATCCGTGTGCATGGATTTGATGAAACAGAGGTCATCCGCAATCTTCGCCGTGTGCGGCAGCAACTCGCTCAAGGTCGCGCCCGATTTCCCGTGTGGAGCAAACTTATAGATCGAAGGCGCCGTGGGGAAGCTGGATTGGAAGGCCGTCATCCCTGTCAGCCGCTGCCCGCGCCGCACGGAATCCGGCAGGTCCTGGCCGCGGTATTTTTCCAACTGCGGTTTGTGATCGAAAAGCTCCAGCTGCGACGGGCCGCCCGATTGGAATAGATAGATCACACGCTTGGCTCTTGGCGCGAAATGCGGCAGGTCTGGCAATCCGCCGGACTGTGTCGCATCGCCCTCGGCCGTGCCGGCAGCCAGACCGTCTTCCTTCAACAAGGCAGCCAGCGCGGCCGTGCCAAGACCTAAGCCGCAGCGGCTGAAGAAATGCCTGCGCGTCATCTGCAGGCGATATTCGTCCAGCGGATTGATCGTTCCGATGTTCATTGCTTCGTGATGACCTCATCGAGATTGAGAATCAAGCTGGCAATCACTGCATACGCAGCCAGTTCCTCAGCCTTCGGTTTTGTGTCGCCCGGCTTGGCGCCGACGGCTAGCAGCCGCGCTGCTTCCTGGGGATGGCCCTGGAAATACTCCAACTGCGATCGCAGATTCCCCAGCAGCACTTGCGTCTCATTTTCGTCCGGCCGCCGCCCGGCCGCCAGTCGCAGCCCCAACGCGATGCGGTCTTCAGGCTTTGTGCCGCCTTCGTTCAACATGCGCTGGGCCATCATTCTGGCCGCTTCAACGTAGGTGGTGTCGTTCATCAGATTCAGGGCTTGCAGCGGCGTGTTGGTGCGCGTCTCACGCACCATGCAATACTCGCGCGAGGAAGCATCAAAGACGTTCATCGCCGGTGGATTGACCGTCCGCTTCCAGAAGGTGTAGAGACTCCGCCGCCATAAACCCGTGTTCGTGTCTTGAGCGTACTTGGTCATGTTCGAGAACAGGAGGTCTTTGTATAAACCTTCCGGCTGATAAGGCCTCACCGAGGGACCGCCCTGCTCCTCGACTAGTAGGCCGGAGGCAAACAACGCCTGGTCGCGAATCATCTCGGCCGGCAGCCGCACCCGCGGGCCGCGTGCCAGCAGCAGATTCTCGGGATCGCGCTGCAGCAGCTCGGAAGGAATCCTTGAGCTTTGACGATAGGTGCTGCTAGTGACAATAGTCTTAAGCAACGCTTTGATGTTCCAACCACTTTGCTGAAAGTCGACCGCCAGCCAGTCGAGCAACTCCGGATGCGAAGGCCGCTCACCCTGCGCTCCGAAGTCCTCGGCCGTCTTCACCAGCCCGTTACTGAAAAACGTCTGCCAGAAGCGATTCACGGTCACGCGTGCTGTCAGCGGGTTCTCCGGGCTGACAAGCCAGCGGGCCAATCCCAGCCGGTTGGTCGGCCACGCTTTCGGCAGCGCCGGCAACACAGCGGGAACGCCGCGTTCGACGCTCTCGCCCTTGGCGTCATAAGCACCGCGCTTTAACACGTAAGCCTGCCGCGGCTTTGGCAGTTCCTGCATGACCATCAAAGTCACAATAGAACTTTCGAGCGCGGCCGTCTGCCGTTGCAGCTCGCGCAAGGCATTCCATTCGCTCCGGGCGGTCGTGGATGCGGCTTCGTCAAGAAACGCATTGCGTATCTTCAAGCGCTGCCCTTCGCTTCGCATTCGCGGCGGGATCGCGGCAATCTGAGACAGCGAGTCAGGACAGGACAGAATCACAATCTGCTCACGGCTGGGTAACGCTTTGTAAATCCGCACTTCGTCCAGCAGTCCTTTGAAACGCCATTTCGGTCCGGCCCCGCCTCCTAGTCGCAAATGCGCGTCGTTGTTGGCGAACTGCCTGAACAAACGGCTGTTGTTGACCTTCAGTGCTTGCTTCTGCCCGTTAAGGTAGATCTGGACCTTGTCATACGGTTGCAGACTGTCAAACACCGCCAGCAAATGATGCCAGGTTTTGATCGGAAGTTTGTTTTCCGTTTCGACGCGAAACGAATCATCAGCCCAAATGCCCACCAGGTTGAAATGTACTTTGCCATTAACGAAAAATACCCCGTAGCCGCGCCCTTTGGGCAGATTGTTCTCCTGCTCGGTCACGTCATCGCTCATGCGCGTAACCAGGGCGCCACTGTTTTCAGACTCAGGATAAAACCAGGCTGAAATCGCAAACCGGTCTTTGAAATCGTGCATACGGTCGCGGTAATCGAAGCTGGCCGCCTTGCCCGCGTCGAACCAGAGCTTGCCGTCGAAGGCGACGCCCTGGCCGAGCGGTGACGCAACGTATTGTGCTAAACCGTCCTTAAAGCCAATCTCCACCTTGTTGTTTTCTTTAGGACGCGCATCCTCGTCAGTTGCCTCCTCCGGTTCGGGCGTCCGGCTTGTTTCGCTAACGAAGAGAGTGGCGTTTTCGTCGAGCGCGTGATGCAGAACCAGGTCGTCAGATGGAAACCAGTGCCGGCCCTGAGAAGCCGCCAGCGACTTTCCCCAGCGCCGCTCGGCCGGCACGGTCTCCTTAAGCGATGCCGCGAGCCGTCGCTCCGCCAGAGCTATTTTCGCTTCCAGCGATTGGAGCTCTTGCTGTTGCTCTCGTGTGGGTGCAACCATCCAGGGACGCGAGTTGCCGAAGTTGCTGAAACGCCCGTCCTCCGGGATGCTGTTGAAGTAGGCATAGAGCTGGTAATACTCCTTCTGTGTGAAGGGATCGTACTTGTGATTGTGGCAGCGCGCACAGCCCATCGTTAGGCCCAGAAACACGGTGGAAACCGTGTCGACGCGGTCTACCACATATTCAACCGCGTATTCTTCGGGAACAAGCCCGTCTTCCGAGTTGCCGCGATGGTTGCGATTGAAGGCGGTGGCGATGCGTTGCTCCAAGGTGGGGTTGGGCAGCAGATCTCCGGCGAGCTGTTCGATGACGAATTGATCGAAGGGCCGATTGCGATTGAAGGCCTCGATCACCCAATCGCGCCAGCGCCACATCTCCCGCTCACCGTCAAGCTGATAACCGTTTGTGTCGGCGTAGCGGGCCGCGTCAAGCCAGCGAAAGGCCATGCGCTCTCCGTAGCGTCGTGACGCGAGCAGACGATCCACTACCTTTTCGTAGGCCTTCGGCGCTGGGTCGCTGAGAAAGTCGTCAATCTCTTGCGGTGTGGGTGGCAGGCCCGTCAGGTCGAACGAAGCACGGCGTATCAACGTAGCGCGATCGGCTTCTGCCGCAGGCTGCAAGCCTTCCTGCTCCAGCTTCGCCAGCACGAAGGAATCAATGCCATTGCGAGTCCAAGCCTGGTTCTTGACTGCCGGCAAGGGCGGCCGGACCGGCGCCTTGAATGCCCAATGCTGCTGCCACTGGGATCCCTGGGCGATCCACTCGATCAGCCGCTCGATCTCTTGTTTCGTCAGCTTGTGTGTCGAATAAACCGGGGGCATCCGCAACGATTCATCTTCGGCCGTGATGCGTCGCACCAGTTCGCTTTGTTCCGGATGGCCGCGGACGATGGCGCGCCGGCCTTCCCCTAGATCGGCGAAGGCGTGCGCTTCGGTATCGAACCGCAATGGGCTTTTGTTGTTGGGTGCATCGGGGCCGTGGCATGCAAAACACTTGTCCGAAAGAATCGGACGGATGTCACGACTGAAGTCAATCCTTCGGGATGATCCAGTGCCGGGAACGGCTGCGTTTTGTACCGCTCTTGCAGGTGGGTATGTCACGGCTGCCAAGCCGAACGCGCAGGCCGCGAAGCAAACGAGGGTCCTGAGTTTCTGTAGACTGCGGCGTTGCATGCTTTCCCTTGGCCACCGTGAGATTTCGGCGGCTAATCCTCCATTCCAATCCACCCAAATCGGTCCGGAACGTGAAAGTTCAGCTGGAACGTCGGGCTCCATGCCAGGAACCGGCGCTGGCTGTCGTCGCCGAGGCCATCACACCGGTAGAAATTGATGCGCCACTCCATACCACGCTCGATCTGCCGGATACCCAGCGACGCCGCCGGGATTCGCATCTCACAACTCCAGAGTTTGGACCTCTCGTCAATAAAACTGGCATGCGCGAAACCGGAGTTCCAGCCAGCATCCAGGTGAATCTCCTCGAGTTTCTCAACGGCGAGGTCAATCCAGAGGCTGTTCGGTGCAACTTCGAACTCCCAATAGCGATGAGGGCTTTCTGGAAAGGGGGTCAGGAATACTTCAGCAACGTCTCGATTCCAAAGCTCCCAACGCTCCTGTTCCGCGTCTTCACCCAAGTATAGATTCAATTCGGTGTAATGGCACCAGAAGGCAACGTAGAGGTGCTCCGGACTCCAACGCACGCAGACCTGCGTCTTGGCTCCGGGATGCGAACGCTGAGGGTTCTCAGTATCCACCAGAGTCAGGCGCGACGCACCTTGCCACACGGCTTTTGAAAGGTTGGCATCCGGAAGATAGTCTCTCTCCAGCCGGCGGGCGACCACTCGATAGTCAATTGAAGGGACCGATCCGATTGTCATGACGCTGGATAGTCTTCTCCCTCACGATGGCGGTTCAACGGCAAGGTTGTTGATCGCTTGAGCGCGAAAGAGCACTAGCCTAGCCAAACATATTTGAAATCATGATTCCATCGGTCGGCAGTAGGATGATCTTGTTATCGAGGCAAGATCAAGGAGACGACCGATGGAATTGTTCCCAAAGCTGTTTGGCAGCCTGCTGGTGTTTGTATATCACTGCTTTAACCGCATTGTCATCCACGGCTACCTGAGCGGGTTGTCGCGGCCGGAACAGGTGGTCTACTTTTTCCGTCAAGTGGTGGGGGTTCCGGTGGTCGACAAGGAAG